>OFLY01001509.1_pt1 | contig 13694 bp, 9 predicted proteins | sample 1541161 | NCBI WGS metagenome assembly OFLY01 (sample SAMN04209247, study PRJEB22552) | human gut metagenome | biome: gut; material: feces | host: Homo sapiens | place: USA: Oklahoma | reverse complement strand
TGATTATGTACTGTATGTTGGGATTTATGAGAACCTTGCCGGTAATAATATGACTGAGGAAGGGGAAGAGTATTTAAACAAAGCGTTTGATATCAAGGGAAATTCCGCAGAAAATCTTACCTGGCGCGGCAGGATTTATTATCTGCTCGGACAATATGATAATGCAGTCAAAGAGTTAGAAGGAGCAGTCAAAAAGGGCAGTGCCAAAGCAAACCTTTACCTTGCACAGGTCTATGAAGCGGAAGAAGATTCTGCAAATGCGGAAAAATATTATCAGGCATATGTCGACAGTGGTACGGCGGACTCTGTGGCAATGAATGCGCTTGCCGAGATCCAGATGGAAAAAGGCAACTATGAAGCGGCGTTAGAGGATATCAGACAGGGACTTGCGATGGATAATGTCACAAATCAGCAGGAGCTTTTGTCAAATCAGATCATTGCTTATGAGTACAGCGGTGATTTTTCATCTGCGTGGGATGTCGTTCAGCAGTACGTTTCCCTTTATCCGGATGATGAGGCGGCGCAGAGAGAATATATCTTTTTAAAGAACCGCCAGAATACGGATGCGGGCAGCGATGCAGAAAGTACGGATTCGTCAGATGAAGGGCAAAACTCTACGGGAAATAGTTCCACGGACGATAGCTCTGCACAAAGTGATACCACGAATGATAGTTCTACAGGAGACAGTTCTGCGGAGAATCGTTCAGCACAGAGTGATTCGACAGGGGATAATACTGCGGGAGACAGTTCTTCACAGGATACAGGAAATTAGAATTAGAGACAGCAAGGGAGGAACACATGCCAGAACCCATTAAAATAGAAGAAGTAAAAGAGCGTGTCATTTTAGTCGGTGTCAGCGAACAGGATGGTGACGATGCGGAAGATTCCGTCGCAGAATTAGCAGAACTTGTAAAGACAGCAGGAGCAGTTACCGTCGGTACGCTGATCCAGAAACGTGAACTGATCCATCCGGGCACCTATGTTGGAACCGGAAAAGTGCAGGAAATCGCCGACATGATCGCGGAACTAGGTGCGACCGGTATCGTCTGTGATGATGAGTTATCGCCGGCACAGCTCAAAAACTTAGAGCAGATGTTAGATACAAAAGTCATGGACCGGACACTTATTATCCTCGATATTTTTGCGGCGAGGGCAACAACAAGCGAGGGAAAGATCCAGGTCGAGCTGGCGCAGTTAAAATACAGACTAAGCCGTCTGACCGGTCTCGGGCGTTCCATGTCAAGACTTGGCGGTGGTATCGGAACCAGAGGCCCCGGTGAGAAAAAGTTGGAGATGGACAGGCGTCTGATCAAGAGCAGGATCGCACAGCTTAACCGTGAATTAAAAGATGTAAAGAAGCACAGAGAAGTAACAAGAGAGCAGAGAAGCCGCAGTCATATTCCGGTGGCCGCGATTGTTGGTTATACGAATGCGGGAAAATCAACACTTCTGAATACGCTGACCGGTGCAGGGATTCTTGCAGAGGATAAATTATTCGCAACCCTGGATCCAACAACCAGAGATCTGAAGCTGCCAAGTGGTCAGGAAATCCTGATGACAGATACGGTAGGATTTATCAGAAAACTTCCGCATCATCTGATCGAGGCATTTAGAAGTACACTGGAAGAAGCCAGATATGCAGATATTATCCTGCATGTAGTAGATGCTTCTAATCCGCAGATGGATGAGCAGATGCATACAGTGTATGAAACACTTCAGAATCTGGGTGTGAAAGACAAACCGGTTATCACAGTATTTAATAAGATCGACCGTATGGAGGATATCTGGGTGCCGAGAGATCTTCATGCAGACTATTATGTGAAGATCTCAGCCAGGACAGGGGAAGGAATTACCGAATTCCTTCAAGCTGTAGAAGCAGTATTAAGGGAGCAGAAAGTAGAGATTGAGGCACTTTATCCATATAAAGAGGCAGGAAAGATTCAACTGATCCGAAAGTACGGGGAACTGCAAGAAGAAGAATACCGGGAAGATGGTATCTTTGTAAGGGCTTTTGTTCCGGCAGAACTTTACGGACAGGTACGGCCCGAAGGCGTAACACCGAACAATTGTTTATAAGCTCTGGAGAAGGTAGAGTAATCTTTAAAACCACAATCATAACAAACCTGTGTGCCAGGCGCACCGGTAGATAAAAGTTCTTTCGCAAGCAGGAGCCGTTTCTGGGAGATGTATTGTCCCAGAGTATAACCGGTCTCCTGCTTGAATAATCTCATCATATAATATTTACTGATATAGAATTGATCTGCGATCAGATCGATTGACAGATTTTCACAGAGGTGTTCGCCTACATAATCAAGGATGGCGAGCACCTTTTCATTACAATTATCAGTATCGATATATTCGAGCCGGTTCTTTCTTACGGCCCGGTTCAGATGTATCATAAATTCCAGAAACATAACCTGTCTGTAAAGCTCGGAAGCATAGCCGCCATCCGTAAACGAATGCTCCAACTGAGAGATAGAACGAAACAGAGAGCTTTTTTCGAAAGATGGGATACGCAGAACATTGGAATGTTCTTTTGCAGCCTTTTGAAAACAATAACTCAGATCATAATTATCTGTCTGATAAGCATTCATAAAATTAGGTGAGATATAGACAATGATTCTTTCATATGGGCAGGAATTGTCAACGGTCAGTCTGTGGATATCGCCTTGTTTTACAAGTACAATGTCATAAGGTTTCAGATCGTAAGAACGGCCCTCGATCATGTAATTTACTTTGCCACGGATGAAGATGGTGATCTTATCAAAGTCATGATAGTGGTAGTCTACTTCTTTTGTCTCCTGATCTGTCAGATGAAAGAGACGGAATTCGCTGTTCAGGTATCCTTTTTTCTCATATTGTTCCATTATCTGTACCTCCCCGGATATATATTGGACTGTCTATAGAAAGTTTATATAAAAATAGCATTATTTGCAAGAAATACAGCATTATTTACGTAGAATATGGAAATAATGCCTGTTATGATAAAGATATATAGAACAGAAAATATAAAAGCGATCAATATAAAAAAGCTGGGAACAAAGATCAGGAGGAAAAAAAGATGAAGGTAGTAGTAGAACGTTATCATGGACTTGGCAATGATTATCTGGTATTTGATCCGAATCATAACGAATTAAAACTGGATGAGGCAAATGTAAAAATGCTCTGTGACCGTAATGAGGGACTGGGAGCAGACGGAGTACTTGAAGGCCCGATTCTGAAAGAAGACGGTATGCACGTAAAAGTATGGAATCCGGACGGAAGTGAATCTGAGACCAGTGGAAATGGTGTCCGCATTTTTGCAAAATATCTGAAAGATGCAAGTTATGTACAGAAAAAGAATTTTAAATTATATACAGGAAACGGTCCGGTCGAAGTTACATTTTTAAATGAGGACGGAAGCCGCCTGCGTGTATCGATGGGAAAATTATCTTTCTGGAGTGATGAGATTCCTGTTATTGGAGAAAGACGAGAAGTGATCAATGAGGATATGGTATTTGGAAGAACGTTGTATCCGGTTACCTGCGTATCGATCGGTAATCCTCATTGTGTCATTCCGATGCGGGAGATCTCAAAACCACTGGTATGTAAGATCGGTGATTATTCTGAGATCGCAAGATATTTCCCAAACAGGATCAATACACAGATTATGCAGGTGATCGATAAGGAAAATATCGCAATCGAGATCTTTGAACGAGGTGCAGGTTATACAAGAGCATCCGGAACAGGTGCCTGTGCAGCGGCAGGAGTTGCATACAAACTGGGGCTGACTAACAGTAAAGTGATCGTTCATATGCCTGGAGGAGAACTTCAGGTAGAAGTAGAAGATGACTGGAATGTATATATGACAGGTGATGTCTTCTATATTGCAAAGGTAACATTAAGCAATGAATTTGCAGAAAGACTTCGCGCATTGTAGACTAATATGTATACAACAAACATATATTCGTGTTATACTAGGGCATAAGGAGGAAACCTTATGCCTTTAAAATTTGTATTTGGGCCGTCGGGCTCAGGAAAATCAACGTATTTATATCAGCATGTCATAGAAGAATCTGAAAAAAATCCACAGGAGAATTTCATAGTGCTTGTACCGGAGCAGTTTACAATGCAGACACAGAAAGATCTGGTTCGTATGCATCCGAGACACGGAATCATGAATATTGATGTATTGAGCTTTGCACGTCTTGCATACCGTGTGTTTGAAGAGACCGGAGTAAAGAAAATACCGGTACTGGATGATGAGGGAAAGAATCTGATCCTGCGAAAGATCGCAGGGAATTATGAGGATAAACTGACTGTCCTAAAGGGGAATATTAAGAAACTGGGGTATATCTCTGAGGTCAAATCCGTGATTTCGGAATTTACACAATATGATATCGGGGAAGAAGAACTGGATGATATGATAGATTCGCTGGATGAAGAATCCAGGTTATATTATAAATTAAAAGACATCCGGCTTTTATATGATGGTTTTCAGGATTATTTAAGAGAACGTTATATCACAAAGGAAGAGTTGTTAGATGTGCTGAGCCGAGAAGTTAGAGAATCAGAGCTTTTAAAGAACAGCACAGTGGTACTGGATGGATTTACAGGCTTTACACCGGTGCAGAACAGGCTGATTCTGGAGCTTATGAAATATTGTAAGGGTGTATGGATAACGGTTATCATGGATGAAAGGGAGAATCCATATTCTTACAGACATCCATATCAGCTGTTTGGACTGAGCAAGCAGATGGTGACAACATTAATCAGTCTGGCGAGGGAAGAACACATTGCGGTAGAGGAACCGGTCTGCCTGTATGGATATCCGGTAAAGCGTTTTGAGAAAAATAAAGAGCTGGCATTTCTGGAGCGGAATATTTTCAGATATGGAGCAGGAACATATGAAAAAGAAGTGAAAAATCTTGGAATTCATGTGGCGCGAAATCCGGGAGAAGAAGCAATGGCTGTAGCAGAAGAGATCAGGAAACTGGTAAGAAAAGAAAGATACCGTTATCGTGAGATTGGTGTCATAGTCAGTGATATGAATGTATATGGAGACTATCTGGAACAGGCATTTGAAACATATGGAATTCCTGTATTTATGGATCATAAGAGAAGTATTCTGCTGAATTCATTTGTAGAATACCTGAGAAGTCTTCTGAATATGGCAGAGAAGAATTTCTCTTATGAAAGTGTATTCCGTTTCCTGCGGACGAATCTTGCAGGATTTAGTTATGAAGAGGTCGATGAACTGGAAAATTATGTGATCGGACTCGGAATCCGGGGCTATAAGGGCTGGCAGAACCGATGGATCCGTCGTATGAAAGGGATGGAAGAAGAGGAACTGGAGAGGCTGAATCATTATCGAGTACAAATGGTAGAAAAAGTGGATAATCTGATGTTTGTTTTAAAACAAAAGAGGAAAACCGTAAAAGATATTACCTTGGCAGTATATGAATTTATGGTTCAGGAGAATATTCAGGAAAGACTTAAGAAAACAGAAGAAGAATTTCAAGAGGCAGGGGAACTGGCTCTGGCAAAGGAATATTCTCAGATTTACCGGATCATCATAGAGTTGTTTGATAAATTTGTGGCACTTCTTGGAGAAGAACCGGTGGGCTTAAGTGAGTATTGTAAACTTCTGGATGCAGGTCTTGAAGAAGCAAGGGTCGGCGTTATTCCGCCAAGTGTAGATCAGGTGGTAGCCGGAGATATGCAAAGGACCAGACTGAAAGATATAAGAGCACTCTTTTTTGTGGGAGCCAATGACTGTTTCCTGCCGGGGGCGCTTTTAAGGACGGGACTTCTGTCTGAACGCGACAGAGAAAAATTCCGTCAGGCTGATCATGCGTTGTCTGCGGGAGGTAAAGAAAAAGCTTATGTCCAGAAGTTCTATCTGTATATGAATCTGACGAAACCATCGGAAAAGCTTAAGGTATATTACAGCAAGGTGTCCGCGGACGGGAAGGCATTAAGACCTTCCTATCTGATTCAGGAATTATTGCGTCTGTATCCGGATGTGAAGGTACGGGACGAGGATGAGAAGGAACTGGTGCAAAAAGAACTGACGGAAAAAACAGGGGTAAAATATCTGATCCGTGGTCTTCAGGAGAAAAATCTGGATGTCACATGGCAGGAGCTTTATACCTGGTATCAGAAAGATCCAAAGTGGAAAGAAAAAGTAGACGAACTTTTAACGGCATGGTACTACAGACGTCCGGAGGATCCATTGTCGGAAAGCGTTGCAAAGCAGCTTTACGGTGAAAATTTCGAAGGAAGTATTACCCGAATGGAACGGTATGCAAGTTGTGCGTGTGCACATTTCCTTGCATATGGATTACGTCTGAAAGAACGGCCAGTATATGAGTTTAAAGCAGTGGATCTTGGAAATGTATGTCACAGTGCCCTGGAATTATTTTCAAAAAAAGCATCTGAAGCAGGCGGCTGGACGATCCTGACAGAAGAACAGAGGAAAGAACTGATCGATGAATGTGTGGAGGCAGCGATCACAGACTATGGTAACTCAGTGTTATACAGTTCGGCGAGAAATGAACAACTGATCGTCAGGATGAAACAGATGCTGGAACGCACAGTATGGGCACTTACGAATCAGCTTAAGGCAGGAGATTTTGTGCCGGAGGCATATGAGCTTCGTTTCTTTGGAGGAAAGATCGACAGAGTAGATGTGTGTGAAACCGAAGAACAGGTATATGTTAAGGTGATGGATTATAAGACTGGAAGCAAGGCGTTTGATATCGTAGCATTGTATCACGGCCTGCAGCTTCAGCTTATGATCTATATGGATGCGGCAATAGAATTTCAGAAGAAACGCCACCCGGAGAAAGAAGTTGTTCCTGCGGGCGTATTTTATTATCGGATCCAGGATCCGATTGTAGATAAGACGAAAGATAAAGAAGAAGCAGAACAGGCAGTCTTAAAGCAGCTGAAACCAGACGGGATCATACCGTTAAAGGCAGAGATCCTTAAGCATCTGGACCGGGATACAACGGGAGAATCTATGGCAGTCCCGGTGAAATATAATAAGAACGGCAGTGTGTCCGGATACTCTAAAGTAGTTGCGGGAGAGGATTTCCAGGCAATGATGGTACATGCCCGGAAAAAGATGAAAGATGCAAGAACAAAGATATTAAATGGAGATGTAGGAGCACTTCCATATAAGAGAGGACAGGAAAGCGGCTGTGATTATTGTCCATACCGGCAGGTGTGCGGCTTCGACGTGAAAATCCCGGGATATGAATATCGTGATATAGGAACAACGGGAAAAGAAGAAGCAATGGAAGCAATGCGGATGGAGCAGAAAGGAGGAGAATAGCCATGGGTGTGAAGTGGACGGAAGAACAGGAGAAAGTAATCCGATTACGGAATCGCAATATTCTGGTATCAGCGGCAGCAGGTTCCGGGAAAACGGCAGTTCTGGTAGAACGAATCATCACAATGTTGACAAAAGATGACCCTCCGATGGATGTGGACCGACTTCTGATCGTTACTTTTACGGAGGCAGCAGCATCGGAAATGAAAGAAAGAATCCGGCTGGCAATCGAAAAGAAACTGATGGAATATCCGGATAATGAACATCTGAAGCAGCAGGCTACTCTGATCCATAATGCGCAGATCACAACGATACACAGTTTCTGCCTTTCCGTGATCCGTGATCATTTTCATGCGATTGATATTGATCCGGGATTCAGAATTGGTGAAGAAGGCGAATTAAAGCTCCTAAGACATGATGTACTGGAAGATATGCTGGAGGAAAAATATCAGGAAGGCAGTAAGCGTTTTCTTGACTTTACCGCAGCGTACAGTACCGGCCGGAATGATAAAAAGATTGAGGATCTGATACTTAAAATTTATGAGTTTTCCAGAAGTTATCCGGACAGTGAAGCATGGCTGGATTCCTGTGTAAAAGCCTATGAAATCCCGGATGTAAAGGCACTGGAAGGAAGCAGCATCATGAAGAAAGTGATGAGAGATATCAGAAAGAATCTGGAAGATGCAAAAGAACTGCTTATCTATGCGGAAAATGTGGCATTAAGTCCGGAAGGGCCTGCCGTATATGAAGCAACACTAGAAAAAGATCTGCAGGTCATCGAAGAATTGTGTAACAGGGCGTCTTATAAAAGTCTTGCGGAAGCATTTTCGAATGTAAAATGGGCGAGGATCGCAGCAAACAAGGATAAAACAGTATCAGAAGAAAAGATTGACCTGGTCAAAAAGATCAGGGAAATGGTCAAAGGGATTGTGAAAAATATGAGCGCCCAGTATTTCTATGAAAGTCCGGAAGAACTGGTGGAAGATCTTCGGGTATGTGCTCCGGCAATGGAAGAACTGGCGGATCTGGTGCGGCTTTTTGCAGAGAGATTCGAAGAGCAGAAGCGTGCCCAGAATATGATCGACTTTTCTGATATGGAACAGTACGCACTGAGGATTCTGACGCAGAAGACGGAAAATGGTTTTGTTCCGTCCAAAATAGCGGAAGAATATCAGAAGCAGTTTGAAGAAATCATGATTGATGAGTATCAGGACAGTAACCTGATCCAGGAAGCAATTCTTACCAGTGTATCTGGCTGCAGAAGCGGAAGATACAATATATTTATGGTGGGGGATGTAAAACAGAGTATTTACAGATTCCGTCTGTCCAGACCGGAATTATTTCTGGAAAAATTCCGCACATATAATATAGAAGAAAGTAAGACGCAGAGAATTGATCTGCACAAGAATTTTCGAAGCCGGAAAGAAGTACTTGAAAGTGCCAATGCTATATTCAGACAGATCATGACTGAAAAACTGGGCGGAATCGTCTATGATGATCAGGCAGCTCTTTATCCGGGAGCTGAATATCCGGAAAATGACAATGTTAAGACAGAGATTCTTGTGATGAACAGTGACCTGGAAATATTGTCAAAAGAGGAAGACTTTGAGGAGAAAATTCCTTCCGAGAGGGAACTGGAGGCAAGAATGATCGCAATGCGTATCCGGGAACTTCTGCGTTCACAGAAAGTTACAGATAAAGAGACAGGGGAACTTCGGAATGTGCGTTACTCGGATATTGTAATCCTGACGAGAAGTATCAAAGGATTTGCTGATGTATTTACCGAAGTGTTGAACCGGGAAGGAATACCGACTTATGCAGGAACAAGCGAGGGATATTTTCAGACTCAGGAAATTGGGGTGCTCATGGATTATTTGAGGGTCTTGGATAACAGAAGGCAGGATATTCCACTTACTGCTGTCTTAAGTTCAGCATTTGCCGGACTATCTCAGGAAGAACTGGCAGAAATACGGTGTGCATATCCGGATACTGCATTCTTTGAGAGTGTGACGAAGTACAGAGAACAAGGAGAGAATGCGGATATACAACTGAAACTTCAAAAATGTCTGGATCAGATGGATGACTTTAGAAAGATTGTACCGTATACACCGATGCATGAATTGCTCTGGAAGATATTGGAAACAACCGGATATGGAGATTATGTTGCATCCATGCCGGGAGGTGCACAGAGGAAAGCAAATCTGGATATGTTGATTGAAAAAGCCAGAGCGTACGAGTCAACGAGCTACAAAGGATTGTTTCATTTTGTAAGATATATTGAACAGCTTCAGAAATACGATGTAGATTACGGAGAAGCAAGTATAGAAGATGAGCATGCAGACACGGTACGGGTAATGACGATTCATAAAAGCAAAGGTCTGGAATTCCCTGTTGTGATCGTGGCCGGAATGGGAAAACGATTTAATATGCAGGATGCAAGGAGTGCTGTGGCTCTTCATGCCGGAATGGGTGTTGGACTGGATGCAGTTAATCTGGAATACAGGACTAAGATACCAAGCATTATCAAAAAGGTGATCCAGAAAGAAGAAGCTCTGGAAAGTCTTGGAGAAGAACTTCGTGTATTGTACGTTGCACTTACGCGTGCAAAAGAAAAACTAATCATTACAGGAACACTTTCAAATCCCGAAGATAAGATATCTGACGGGCGGGTATTTCAGGGAAATAAGAGAAAAGAATTATCATTCTTGCAGCTGAGCCATGCGGTGACGTACTGGGACTTCATATTACCGGCAGTTCTGCGTACAGAAGGAGAACCATTAAAACTTCAGATCTTACATGTAGAAGATGTGGTAAAAGAAAGCATAGAAGAGGAAGAAAAAAGCGGGATTTCCAGAGCTGTTCTTGAAAACTGGGATGTGAATGAGATTTACGAGCCAAAGCTTCATGATATGATGAAAGAACAGTTTGAATTCATCTATCCGTACGAAAAAAGCAGTATGAGAAAGCTGAAATTTACAGTTACCGAGCTGAAAAAGCGGGCATATGAGATTGGTCTGGATGGCGGCGAAGAAGAACGAGAAGAAGAAGGAGAACTTCTGCAGGAAGAACCGGAAGTTGTGCCGATGATTCCGCAATTTTTGCAGGAAGATGAGGTTCTGGCCGGAGCTGCAAGAGGTACGGCTTATCACAGAGTTATGGAACTTCTGGATATGAAAGGGATGCCTGAATTTACAGAAGATACGGCTGGGGAAAAAGAAAACTGGAAGAAATATTTTATGGACTGGCTGGATGATCAGGTAAGAAGAGGACGGATAGAAGAAGATGCCGCAAGATGTATCTGCTGGGAAGATATCCTGCAGTTTGCAAAGTCAGGTATAGGAAGGCGGCTGCGGGAAGCGGACGGTAAACAAAGACTTTGGAGAGAGCAGCCATTTGTACTGGGAATAGATGCCAGAGAGCTGTATCCGGAGGAAGAAGACGGGGAACTGATACTGGTACAGGGAATTATCGATGCCTATTTTGAAGAACCGGACGGACTTGTCGTGCTGGATTATAAGACCGACAAGATAAGACGGAAGGAAGAACTGGCAGAAAGGTATCAGGAGCAGCTGCGCTATTATGCAAAAGCGTTGGAACAAATGACCGGAAAGAAAGTAAAAGAAAAGATTATATATTCCTTTACACTAAAAGAGGGGATTTATTTAAATAAATAGAAAAAGGCACATCTGTGTATCGTAAAAAATTATTTCAGTTATTTGAAAGATTTTGCGATGACCGGATGTGCTTTTTTTATCATCATACGTTCGAGAAAAGCTATCGGTGACAGATTCTGCAGATTTAACCTTACATTTTTGTAATGTAAACAATATGTGTTGACATACTATATTATATGACATATAATATGCGTAACGAAATAATATTAGATAATAATGCGAAAGGGAGTGAGAGCATGGTTTTTAATACAGGCGCAGCTCTTCTGGATGCAATTGTGCTGGCGGTAGTATCGCGGGAAGATGAAGGAACTTATGGATATAAGATTACGCAGGATGTAAGAAAAGCGATTGATGTATCAGAATCTACATTATATCCGGTGCTTCGGAGGCTGCAGAAAGGGGATTATCTGGAAGTCTATGACCGGCAGTTTGACGGAAGAAACAGACGTTATTATAAAGTGACGGAAAGTGGAAGAACGCAGCTTGCCATGTATCAGAAAGAATGGAAAGAATATTCCGGAAAGATCAGCGAATTGTTTGAGGGAGGTAGACTAGAATGAACAGAGTAGAATTTATGGAGACGCTGTCCAGACTTCTTCAGGATATCCCGGAAGAGGACAGAATCGATGCGTTGAAATATTATAATGATTATTTTGATGATGCAGGGTCTGAGAATGAGCAGAATGTAATAGAAGAACTGGAAAGTCCGGAAAAAGTAGCGATGAAGATCAAAGCGGACCGGGAAGACACAGAAGATGGCAAAGAAGGTGGAACGGAAAAAACAACCGAAGAAGCAATCGGCAAAGTAACCGGAGAAAATGTAGCATACTCTGGAGCCAGGGAAAAGCATGACCGGGAAAACACATACCAGTATTATCAGGAAGATACATACGGAGAAGAAAAGGATAATAAGATATATCAGGATAACGGAACCTATGATTATGAAAGCCAGGAGAAAAAGCCGTGGACAAACAAATGGCTAAAATTGGCCATGATCATAGCAATTGTAGTGATCGGATTTCCGATTGTGATACCGCTTGGAGCAGGGATTCTGGCATTAATTGCAGGAATTGTAATAGCAGTGTTCTGTTTGTTTGCAGCGATTGTAATCGGCTTTGCGGCAGTGGTGATGGTCGGTGTTGTGCTTTTTGCTGCAGGAATAGGAAGCCTGTTCGCCAATCCGGGTGTGGGACTTGCGGTTCTTGGAGCAGGACTGATGGTGATCGCGATCGGTGTAATCGGTACCGTAGTTGGAGTAAGACTCTGTATTATCGTATTTCCGGGAATCGTCAGAGGAATTGTATATATTTTAAGAAAACCATTTCACAGAAAGGCGGTGGCATAAGAGATGAAGAAACGTTGGAAAATATTCTGGATCGTGTGTGGTTCTATGTTTCTGATTGGAATCATATGTTGTTCGGTATCCTGGGGAATGGGAACGACCCTGACAGATATAGCACATCAATTTCCACATGGGATCAGCTGGGTATCCGAAGATAAGACATATGGTGATCCGGATGATGATGATGATGACGATATAGATGATGATCAGGAGGAAGATAATGAGACTGATACAGACGATGATCAGGACGAACAGAAACAGGAAGAAACAGTACAAGCACAGGAGAAAGCGAACATGAAAGATGCAACCGGTGTTATAGAAGGAAACGGAAAAGCAACATATCAGAATATCCATGAGATAAAAAGTACGGTGCGCGAAGGAAGAATCCATCTGAAGACACAGTCAGATACAGATGAGATTACAGTAGAAAGCAAAGACACACATGAAAAGCTTGGCTTTTGTGCGTTTGCCAAAAATGGAACCTTATATCTTACATCGAATAAAAAGATTAAAAGAATCAAGAATATAGGAAAAGGAACCATTACTGTGACGCTTCCGAAAGATATGGAACTGGAAAAGGCAGAGCTGGATCTGAAGGCTGGTGAATTAAGGGCAGAGCAGATTCTTGCAAAAGATCTTGAGGTAAATGCCGGAGCAGGTGAGGTTAACATCCTGGAATTTGCAGCTGAAAAAGCAGAATTTAAATGTGGGGCTGGTTCCATAACTGCAACAGGCGATGCAAAGAAGAAAATCGAAGCAGACTGCGGAGTAGGAGAGATAAACCTGAAGATAAAAGGAAAGCAAAAAGATTATAATTATGACCTGGACTGTGGTATCGGAGAAATTCGATGCGGAGATGACAGCTTTTCAGGATTTGGGAGAGAAAAAAGCATTGATAATGGCGCAGACAAGAAAATGGATATTGACTGTGGTATCGGATCTATCAATGTAGCATTTATGGAACAGCTGTAAATACAGACAGATGTAGATGATCACAAAGATAATAAAGCAGGCAGAGTATATAATAAAAATATGGAGGACAGAACAATGGAAGGAAAAAGATTATACCGATCAAGAAAAGACAGAATGATATGTGGAGTATGTGGTGGAATCGCAAAATATTTCAACATTGATCCGACACTTGTGAGACTGGCATTTGTACTGATCTCAATGGGAGCCGGATCGGGGGTACTGGCTTATATTGTTGCGGCGATTATTATACCGGATGATCCGGAGGAAAATTAAGGGGTATTTCTATTTAGTTCATCATCGTGGCTTATCCCGGTCCATGAGAAAGACTTGGTATTATGTTTGTTGCTGGATGTCACGATGCAGAAGTTCTAAGGCAGTCCGCCTTCCCTAA
>OFLY01001476.1_pt1 | contig 13948 bp, 9 predicted proteins | sample 1541161 | NCBI WGS metagenome assembly OFLY01 (sample SAMN04209247, study PRJEB22552) | human gut metagenome | biome: gut; material: feces | host: Homo sapiens | place: USA: Oklahoma | reverse complement strand
AGCGCTGCGCCGGACACCTGACCAGCCGCACCGACATCACCGAGGCCTATCAGGTGGGCGGTGCTGCTGTGGAAGCTGCTTTTCGCGGTGAAACTGGAAAGATGTGCACGATTTATCGTGTATCAGATATTCCGTACCGTACAGAAACTGGTCTGACTGATGTAAGCCGTGTGGCAAACAAGGAAAAATGTGTGCCGGATGAGTGGATTAGCGAGGATGGCATGCATGTAACACCAGAGTTTGCACGTTATGCAAGACCGTTAATACAGGCAGAGCTACATCCATTCTATGTAGATGGTGTGCCGCGTCATCTGCATCTGTAAAAATTTCAGAGCAGTCTGCACGGTTAAGTGATGTAAAGGAGAAAGCATATGGGAGATACTGTAGTTCGCAAGCATATCATTTTTTACGGCAGAGTGCAGGATGTAGGTTTTCGTTATTTCTCAGTTTATAAGGCAAGGCTTCTTGGCCTTGCCGGCTGGGTAAAAAATTTAGATGATGGAAGCGTAGAGATGGAGGTGCAGGGAAAAGAAGCTGAAATTGATACGCTGATCCAATTTTTAGATGGGCACCGCTGGATTCGCATTGATGCTATGGATGTAGAAAATATTGCGGTGATACCGGATCACGATTTTGTTGAGAGATAAGCGTGCACGCAAGGAACCATTCAGACGTATCTGCTGCCGTTTTTAATGGGAGGTTTTATGTGGTATGTCATTCAGACGAGTACTGGAAGGGAAGAAAAGATAAAGCAGGAGTGTGAGCAGCGCATAAGTAAGGATGTGCTTTCACATTGTGTTCTTCCGTTGTATGAGGAGAAGATAAAGTATAAGGGACAGTGGCATATTCAGAAGAAAAAGCTGTTTCCGGGATATCTGTTTCTTATATCAGAAAATTTGGATGAGCTGCATGAGCAGTTAAAAAGAGTAGAAGCTATGACAAAGCTTTTGGGAGCTGGAGATGATATCATTGCGCTGACGCAAAATGAAATTGATTTTTTACTTCGTTTTGCGGGTGATGAGGAGCTTGTAAAGATGTCACAGGGAATGATTATCGGTGATAAGGTTGTCATTTTGTCTGGACCTCTTAAGGGTATGGAGTCCACTATCCAAAGGATTGATCGCCATAAACGAAAGGCATGGCTGAATCTGGAAATGTTTGGACGACAGCAGTTAGTTGAGGTTGGTGTGGAAATTGTAAAAAAAGTTGCATGTGAAACGTAAGCGTTAGAGGAGAGAGACATCATGTGTGGAATTGTTGGTTATACTGGACATCTTCAGGCCGCTCCTATTCTTTTGGACGGTCTGTCAAAACTGGAGTATCGAGGCTACGATTCAGCAGGACTTGCTGTTCGCAACGGAGAAAAGAAAACTGAGATTGTTAAGGCGAAGGGACGATTAAAATCCCTTGCAGAAAAGACGGATAACGGTAATGCGCTTATTGGTACATGCGGCATTGGTCATACTAGATGGGCAACGCACGGTGAACCGAGCGAGACTAATGCGCACCCGCATATGTCAGATGATGGCAATGTGATTGGTGTTCACAATGGTATTATTGAAAATTATCAGGAGTTAAAGGAAAAGCTTATTCGCAAGGGTTACAGCTTTTATTCATCTACTGATACTGAGGTTGCAGTTAAGCTTATTGATTATTATTATAAGAAGTATGAGCACACACCGGTAGACGCGATCAATCACGCACTTGTGCGTATTCGCGGTTCATATGCACTAGCTATGATGTTTGAAGATTATCCGGGCGAGATTTATGTGGCAAGAAAAGACAGCCCGATGATTCTTGGTGTGACAGATGGCGACTGCTTTGTGGCATCTGATGTTCCGGCAATTCTTAAATACACACGTACTGTCTATTATATTGGCAATCTGGAAATGGCACGTATGGCAGATGGTGCGATCACCTTTTACAATTTGGATGGTGATGAGATTGAGAAGCAGCCGACACAGATCGAGTGGGACGCAGAGGCAGCTGAGAAAGCTGGCTTTGAACACTTTATGATTAAGGAGATTCATGAGCAGCCAAAGGCAGTTCGTGACACCATCAATTCAGTTGTAAAGGATGGCGCTATTGATTTGTCTGATGTTGGACTGACAGAGGAGCAGATTAAAAATATCAGCCAGATTTATATTGTTGCATGTGGCTCTGCTTATCATGTTGGAGTAGCATGTCAGTATGTCTTTGAAGATCTGGCAGAGATTCCAGTTCGCGTGGAGCTTGCATCTGAGTTTCGTTACCGCAAAATGGTGCTTGATCCAAATGGCCTTGTTATAATTGTCAGTCAGTCAGGAGAGACGGCAGATAGTCTTGCTGCGCTTCGTCTGGCAAAGAAAAAGGGCGTGAAGACGCTTGGTATTGTCAATGTGGTGGGAAGCTCTATTGCTAGAGAGGCAGACAATGTTTTCTATACGCTTGCAGGACCAGAGATTGCAGTAGCAACGACAAAGGCATACAGCACGCAGCTTATTGCAGGATATTGTCTGGCTGTTCAGTTTGCAAAGGTCAGAGGAAGTATTGATGATACACAGTATGCGCACTTAATTGACGAGATGCAGCAGCTTCCAGATAAGATCGCAAAGATCTTAGAGGATAAGGAGCGCATTCAGTGGTTTGCGGCAAAGCAGGCAAATGCAGGTGATATTTTCTTTATTGGCAGAGGAATTGATTATGCTATCAGTCTTGAGGGTAGTCTTAAGATGAAGGAGATAAGCTACATCCACTCTGAGGCCTATGCGGCAGGTGAATTAAAGCATGGAACTATAAGTCTTATTGAGGATGGAACTCTTGTAATCGGTGTTTTAACTCAGTCTGAGCTTTATGAGAAAACAGTTTCCAATATGGTAGAGTGCAAGAGCCGCGGTGCCTATTTGATGGGACTGACAACATATGGAAATTATAACATTGAGGACACTGTATCCTTTACTGTATATATTCCAAAGACGGACGAGCACTTTGCAACTAGTCTTGCAGTTATTCCGCTGCAGCTTATGGGCTACTATGTCAGTGTAGCAAAGGGACTTGATGTAGATAAGCCAAGAAACTTAGCAAAGAGTGTTACAGTTGAGTAAACAAGAAGTGATTAAAGAATTAAATTATAATACATAAGAAAAATGGCGGCACGAAAAAGTGGATTTCGTGCCGCCATTTTTCAATAATAGTGTTTGGAAAGGAGTATTTTGTGAGCAGACAGAAAAAGGAATTTGAAGAATACGAAATAAATGAATCTTATAAAACAGAAGAAAGAGATAATCCATATGGCTTTAAGAGAAAGTCGAAGGAGGAGCGGCCTGTACTAGCAATTTGCTATGATTTTGATAAGACATTATCGCCGGATGATATGCAGGCACAGGGCTATATTCAGTCTGTAAATTATCATGTGGACCGTTTCTGGGCAGAGTCAAACGAAATGGCAAGAGCAAACGGCATGGATTCAAATCTTGCTTATATGTATAAGATGGTTCGCGAGGCGAAAGGTCATTTTGATTTGAGCCGCAAGGCACTTGAGGAGTATGGTTCAAAGGTAGAATTGTTTCCTGGTGTAGATGAGTGGTTTGAGCGCGTGCGCCAGTATGGCGATAAAAATGGAGTGATTATAGAGCATTATATTATTTCATCAGGTTTAAAGGAGATGATAGAGGGAACTAAGATTGCTAGGCGCGGCTCATTTGAAGAGATTTATGCGAGTGCCTTTTATTATGATGAAAATGGCGTGGCAATTTGGCCGGCACAGGCAGTAAATTATACGAGCAAGACACAGTTTTTATTTCGCATAGAAAAAGGAATACTTGATGTAAATGATACTGCAGTAAATGACTATTTTCCGGCAGACAAGATGCGTGTGCCATTTAGAAATATTGTCTATATTGGTGACAGCGATACGGATATTCCAAGCATGAAGCTTGTAAACACATATGGCGGTCATGCAATTGGCGTGTACAATCCTGTCACGGGCAATAAAGAAAAAGTCTATCGTATGATGCGCGATAACAGAATACGTTATTTCGCCCCGGCAGATTATAGAAAAGGTCAGCAGCTTGAGCAGCTGATTCAGACGATTATTGACAAGACTGCAGCTTATGAGAAGTTAGAGGCACTTCATATAGATGGATTAAAGGAGATGAAAGACAAAAACAAGTCAAAATAGTACATAAAATAAATAAAAATGGGAAAAATAACGATAAAACTGTTGATAAAGCAGAAACTAGTGGCTAAAATATATATAAATACTAAGGAAAAAACGTGCGAAAATTATGCAAAATACCATTCGATGAATGGTAACTGCGGAATACAAACGTAAACATTTTTTGGCGAAAAGAAAAGGAGACGTTATGTTCAAATTTTTTAAGGGAAAAGAAAAGGGAAATGTGCTTTATGCACCTTGCAGCAGACAATGCAACTAAGACACTTGCATTCAATAAGATTGCAAACCCATTTATCGGAATCCTTTCTGGTGTTATCGGATCTTCTTGCTACAACAAGTTCAAGAACACTAAGCTTCCGAACTGGCTGGCATTCTTCAGCGGCAAGCGCTGTGTTGCTATTATTGCCGGTTTAGTTTCTATTATTGTATCTGCTGTTTTATTATTTGTATGGCCATTGCTGTTCGGAGCACTTGTTGCACTTGGCGATGCAGTTGCAGGTATGGGTGTTGTGGGTGCTGGTATCTACGCATTCTTAAACCGTCTGTTGATCCCAACTGGATTACATCACGCATTAAACAACGTATTCTGGTTTGATACTATTGGTCTTGGTGATTTGCAGCACTTCTGGGCAGGTGAGACATCTGCAGATGTAACATGGAGCCTTGGAATGTATATGTCAGGCTTCTTCCCATGTATGATGTTCGGTATTCCTGGTGCAGCACTTGCAATGATTCAGTGTGCAAAGCCGGCAAAGAAGAAGATCGCAATCGGACTTGTTGCTTCTGCAGCAGTTTGTTCATTTGTCTGCGGCGTTACTGAGCCGTTCGAATTTGGATTTATGTTCCTTGCACCTGGTCTGTATGTAATTTATGCATTACTTTATGGTATCTTCACAATTATTACTGTTGCGCTTGGCTTCCGTGCAGGATTTAGTTTCTCAGCAGGTGCTACCGACCTTCTGTTCTCATCTACACTTCCGGCAGCTCAGAAGACAGTGCTGATTATTCCGCTTGGAATCGCAGCATTCGTTGTATTCTATTTTGTATTCCTCTTCGCAATCAAGAAGTTTGATTTAAAGACTCCAGGAAGAGAAGATGATGATGATCTTGAGGAAGAGAAGAAGGTTCAGTTAGCAAGTGATGATTACACAGAAATCGCAAAGAAGATCCTTGCAGGTTGCGGCGGTAAGGGAAATATCGTAAGCATCGATAACTGTGTAACAAGACTTAGACTTGAAGTAAGAGATATGACTGCAGTAAATGATAAGGCAATCAAGGCTGCAGGTGTTGCAGGAGTAATCAAACCTGGAAAGACTTCCGTACAGGTAATTGTCGGAACAAAAGTTCAGTTTGTTGCTGATGCATTTTCAAAACTTTGCGAATAAGTTCTAAATAGTATTTAAAGCAGGGCATGACTCGATTAGGGTTGTGCCCTTTTTTAATGTGAAGGAAATTGACAAAACACCATGTGACCGAGTATACTTAGAACGAAAAAAGTATTAGATCATGAGGAAAGACTGATGAAAAAGATGACTATGAAAAAATATGTAGTTACTGTATGCCAAGAAGTCAAATATATGATTGTATGTGCAGCCTTGCTGCTATCTTTTTTTACAACGGTAAATGCAGCTGAAAAAGAGGCACCAGAAAAAATAATTCGCGTGGGCGTATTTGGGGATACGTTTAATTATGTAACTGAAAAAGGAATGAGAAAGGGGTATAGTTATGAACTGCTGGAGACTCTGGCAGGCTATACCGGATGGAAATTTGAGTATGTAGCCTGTAATTGGACAGATTGCTTTGAAAAACTCCAAAATGGTGAAATAGACATTTTGGGAGATATTGCCTATACAGAGGAACGCACAGATAGGATGCTGTTTTCAGACGTACCTATGGGTGTAGAGAAATATTATCTGTATGCAGATTTTTCAAGTGACGATATTTCTTCTACTGATTTTAAGACATTGAATGGAAAGCGTATTGGTGTCCTTATAGGCGCAAAGCCAGAAGTGATGCTGAAAGAATGGGAGTTAAAAAATAAACTTAAAACAATACATGTAAATATAGAAAGTAGAGAAGATGCACTGGCAAAACTGGAAAATGGAGAAATTGACTGTTTTGTTTCGTTGGATGGACCATTTGGGGCTGATAAAGATGTCTCGATTATTACACGAATTGGCAAATCAAATATTTATTTTGCAATTAATAAGGATCATCCAGAGATAAAAAAAGATCTTGAGCTTGCAATGCGTCAGTTAGAGGAGGATCGTCCATTTTATCTGTCAGATTTGTACAAGCAATATTTTTCATCGGATTATACACCTGTTCTTTCATCTGAGGAAAAATCATGGCTGAAAGAACATGGTGCAATTCGAATGGGATTTTTAGCCAATGATGTCGGCGCGAGCGTTATAGATCCGTCAAGTGGGAAAGTTACTGGTGCAATCACTGATTATATTCAGTATGCAGTAGAATGTCTTGGAAAACAAGATCTGACATTTACGCTTATGGGATATGACAGCTATGAAGAAGAGATAGAAGCGCTAAAGGAAAATGAGATTGATATGATTTTTCATTTCAATCAGCATCCAAATGCGATGGAGAAATATCATTTCGCATGTACAAATACAACGTGGACATATAATTTGATAGCAGTCACGAATAAGCCTCATTTTAATGAAAATGATGAAAACCGTGTTGCAATTTCAAAAGATAATATGTCTTTCAGAGAACATATTGAATATTATTATCCGCATTGGAAAATTTTAGAATATGATACAGACAAAGAGATGGCAGAAGCTGTGAATTCTGGAGAGGCCGATTTCTTTATAACTGGTGTCACCCTTGCATCAAAATACAGCAGGGATCCAAGTTTTTACAGTGTGCCACTTTTATACTCGGAGAAAGCAGCCTTTGCAGTTAATAACGGAAATAAGAATTTGTTGACAATACTAAATAAAACGCTTAATGCTATGCCAAACAATATGCTTACGAGCTCACTTGCCATGTATGAGAACAATTCAAGAAAAATAACATTGGGAGATTATATAAAACACAATCTGTTAAAAGTATCTATTGTAAGTGTCGTTACTGTTTTAAGTGTTATGACTGTGATTCTTGTGCTTTTAAGAAAGGCAAGAAAGGCCGAGGCTATTGCAACGAGGGCAGCAATACACACACAGGAGCTTAATGAAAAGCTGCAGGTGGCAGTAGAAAAGGCTGAAAGTGCAAATAATGCAAAATCGACGTTCCTTTTTAATATGTCGCATGATATCAGGACGCCAATGAATGCAATTATAGGATATGCAGATCTGGCATCTAGGCATATAGATGATACAGAAAGGCTTAAAAAATATATGAAAAATATTCAGTCATGCGGCCAGAATTTGCTGTCTCTTCTTAATGATGTGCTGGATCTTGCAAGAATTGAAAATAATAAGACAGAAATGGAATATGTAATTTCAGATATCGGCGCAGATTTTGAAACATGGGTTATGATGTTTTTGAATCAGGCGGAAGAAAAGAAACAGACAATTACTAAGACAAAACATTTGCTTTATCCGTATGTTTACATGGATGTTTCTCATGTATCGGAGATTTTTATTAATATCATAAGCAATGCAATTAAGTACACCAATAATGGAGGTGTGATAAACTGTGATATTTCGCAGGCGCCTGGCAAGAAGAATGGCTGGTGCGATGTTATTATTACTGTAAAAGATAATGGAATTGGTATGTCAGATCAGTTTTTAAAGCATATTTATGAACCATTTGAGCGAGAGCGCAATTCAACGATAAGCCGTGTAGAAGGAAGCGGCATTGGAATGGGTATCGTGAAAAGGCTTGTTGAGCTGATGGATGGCAGTGTTGATGTGCAAAGTAAAATTGGCGACGGCTCTACATTTACTGTAACTATCCCATGCAAAATTGCATCAAAAGAGGAATCAGTTGCAAAGCGGGATAAAGGAACTCATGATAAAGCAAACTTAGTTGGTGCGAGAATTTTGGTGGTAGAGGACAATGATATTAATGCAGAAATTGCAACGGAGCTTCTAGAAGAGGAAGGTTGCATTATAGAGAGGGCATGCAATGGTGTGGAGTGCATTGATATGCTTGAAAAGGCAGATAATTCATATTATGCGATGATTCTTATGGATATTCAGATGCCTGTCATGAACGGCTATGATGCTACTAGGAAAATTCGCAGAATGAAAAATCAAAATAAGGCACAAATTCCTATCATTGCAATGACAGCAAATGCCTTTACGGAGGATAGACAGATGGCGCTTGATGTAGGTATGAATGATCATGTCTCCAAGCCGATTGATATGAACATTCTTGTGCCGATCATGATGAGGTATGTGTAACTATTCAGAGCCATGCAAAATTGCTTTCTGTGAATGCTTGCATTCAGATAGAATAGCAATTTTATACAAGTATTTATAATATAAGAAGGGTGTCATATGGACGAGAAGCTTAAACAAAAATTAATTGAAGCTGTTAAGGCAGGCGATGAAAATCAGGCAAGTGAGCTTTTGTGGCAGCTTGTAATTGATTGCCAGAACTGTCCTTTTAAGACTGTGTCAGGTCTTCCATTTTCCTATACTATTAAACGTGGACGAAATGGAGAACTGACAAAAGAGTTATGGATTGACAGACGGGAGAATAGTAAGTCATTGGCGTGGAGCAGTATCAGACTGGCATTTTCAAATGCAATGAAAATAAAGAGTGCAGATCGTCCTAAAGCGCTTGGCGATATTCGCGGTGTTTCTTATATTTACCCTATGCTGTGGCGCTTTGGTGTGCTTGAGGTACCGCAAACAGCACATCAGCGTATGAATACAGAACTGTAAAAATAATGTACGATGGAGGCGAGAATATGGATCATTTTAAACTGGTGTCTGAGTATGCGCCGACTGGCGATCAGCCAAGGGCGATTGAGGAGCTTGTAAAAGGATTTAAAGAGGGAAATCAGTTCGAGACACTTCTAGGCGTAACCGGTTCGGGAAAGACATTTACTATGGCAAATGTCATTCAGGCATTAAATAAGCCAACATTGATTATTTCCCACAATAAGACGCTTGCCGGTCAGCTATATGGTGAGATGAAGGAATTTTTCCCAGAGAATGCAGTTGAATATTTTGTCTCATATTATGACTATTACCAGCCTGAGGCTTATGTGCCTTCATCTGATACGTATATTGAGAAGGACTCTGCGATCAATGAGGAGATTGATAAATTAAGGCTTTCTGCGACGGCAGCGCTTTCTGAGAGGCGTGATGTAATTGTAGTGGCATCTGTTTCATGTATATATGGTCTGGGAAGTCCTGTTGATTATAAGGATATGATTTTATCACTTCGTCCAGGAATGATAAAGGATCGCGATGAAGTAATCAAAAAGCTTGTTGAGATGCAGTACGAGCGAAACGATATGGATTTTCACCGAAGTACATTTCGTGTGCACGGTGATGTCGTAGAGATTTTTCCGGCAAATGAGGGTGAGACTGCAGTGCGCGTAGAGTTTTTCGGTGATGAAATTGATCAGATAAGTGAGTTTGATCCGCTGACAGCGCAGGTAAGAAGCCGTCTAAAGCATATCGCAATTTTCCCGGCCTCTCATTACGTTGTTGACCCAAAGGAGATGCTTCGCGCAACAACTGATATTGAAGAAGAGCTAAAGGAACGTGTAGATTTCTTTAAGCGAAATGACCGTTTGCTGGAGGCACAGCGAATTTCAGAGCGCACTCATTATGATATTGAGATGATGAGAGAAACTGGCTTTTGCTCTGGAATAGAAAATTATTCGCGTCATCTGGCAGGACTGCCGGCTGGTTCACCGCCGTTTACGCTGATTGATTATTTTCCAGATGATTTCTTAATTATTGTGGATGAGTCTCATATTACACTTCCGCAGGTGCGCGGTATGTTTGCAGGAGACCGCTCACGAAAAACTACACTGGTAGATTACGGCTTTCGTCTTCCATCAGCACTTGATAATCGCCCCTTGAATTTTAGTGAATTTGAAAGCAAGATTGACCAGATGCTTTTTGTTTCGGCAACACCAGGCGATTATGAAGGTGAGCATGAGATGATGCGTGCAGAGCAGGTTATACGTCCGACAGGACTTTTAGATCCGCCGATTGAGGTGCGTCCAGTTGAGGGGCAGATTGATGATCTGATTGCCGAGATTAGAAAAACGCTGCGGTCAAAAAATAAAGTGCTTGTCACGACTTTAACAAAAAGAATGGCAGAGGATTTGACGGAATATCTGCGCGATGCAGGTATTCGCGTGCGCTATCTGCATTCTGATATTGATACGCTTGAGCGCGCACAGATTATTCGCGATATGCGTCTTGATGTGTTTGACGTGTTGGTGGGCATCAATTTGCTTAGAGAGGGTCTTGATATTCCAGAGATCGCGCTTGTGGCGATATTAGATGCTGATAAGGAAGGATTTCTGCGTTCAGAGACGTCACTTATTCAGACGATTGGACGAGCAGCACGAAACAGCGAAGGTCATGTTGTGATGTACGCTGATACGATAACAGACTCTATGCGAAATGCAATTGAGGAGACAAAAAGAAGACGAGAGATTCAAAATGAGTATAACATAGAGCACAACATCACACCTACTACTATAAAGAAGGCTGTCCGTGATCTGATTTCAATCTCAAAGGCAGCAGAGAAGGCTGATGAGAAGCTTGCAAAGGATCCAGAATCAATGAGTAGGCAGGAACTCGAAAAGCTGATTGCAAAGGTAGCAAAACAGATGAATAAGGCAGCTGCTGAGTTAAACTTTGAAGCAGCTGCAGAACTTCGTGATCAGATGAGAAATCTGAAGAAATATTTAGATGATTAAAAGAAAGGCATAAAATAATAAATATGGAAAATAAGAAATTTATCCGAATCCGCGGTGCAGCAGAGAATAATCTAAAGCACATTGATTTGGATATTCCAAGAGATGAACTTGTTGTGCTGACTGGATTGTCTGGTTCAGGAAAATCCTCACTTGCATTTGACACAATATATGCAGAGGGGCAGAGGCGATACATGGAGTCGCTTTCATCTTATGCAAGACAATTTTTAGGCCAGATGGAAAAGCCAAATGTTGAAAGTATTGAAGGTTTGCCGCCGGCAATCTCCATTGATCAGAAATCTACTAATAGAAATCCGCGTTCTACGGTAGGTACCGTAACGGAAATCTACGACTATTTTCGTCTTTTATATGCGCGTATTGGTGTTCCACATTGTCCTGTCTGTGGCCGAAAGATAAGCCGTCAGACTGTTGATCAGATGGTGGACAGTTTGATGGCACTTAAAGAGCGCACGAAGATTTTATTGCTGGCACCTGTTGTGCGCGGAAAGAAAGGCCGTCATGAGAAGGTTTTGGAGCAGGCAAGAAAGAGCGGCTATGTGCGTGTGCGCATTGATGGCAGTCAGTATGATCTGGAAGAGGAGATTACGCTTGATAAGAATATAAAGCATAATATTGAGATTATTGTAGATCGTCTTGTCATAAAAGAGGGTATTGAAAAGCGTCTTGCCGATTCACTGGAAAATGTGCTAAAGCTGGCAGATGGTCTTGCTTTTGTGGAGGTTGTGGATGGAACACCAATGACGTTTAGCCAAAACTTTTCCTGCCCTGACTGCGGCATAAGCATCGATGAGATTGAGCCGCGAAGCTTTTCATTTAATAATCCATTTGGTGCGTGTCCGACTTGCTTTGGACTTGGCTATAAGATGGAGTTTGATGAGCAGCTCATGATTCCAGATCAGTCGCTTAGCATTGATCAGGGGGCAATTATTGTGCCTGGATGGCAGTCATGTACCGATGAAGGCAGTTTTACAAGAGCGATTTTAAATGCACTTGCAGAGGAGTTTCATTTCACGCTAGACGTGCCATTTGAGTCGTACAGCAAAGAAATTCATGATATTTTGATACATGGAACTAATAAGAGTGTAAAGGTGCGCTACAAGGGACAGCGCGGGGAAGGCGTGTATGATATTGTATTTGAGGGCTTAATTAAAAATGTAGAGCGCCGTTACCGTGAGACAGGTTCGGAAACAATCAAAGCAGAGTACGAAACATTTATGCGCATCACACCATGTTCTACATGTAAGGGCATGCGTCTGAAAAGAGAATCACTTGCCGTGACAGTGGCAGACAAAAATATTTATGAGGTGACAAATCTTTCTATTCGTGATCTCGCGTCATTTTTATCTAATTTGACGCTTACTAAGACGCAGCAGCTGATAGGTGAGCAGATTTTAAAGGAAATCCGAGCACGCGTACAGTTTTTGATTGATGTAGGTCTTGATTATCTTTGCCTGTCACGTGCAACTGGTACGCTTTCAGGCGGTGAGGCACAGCGTATTCGTCTGGCAACACAGATTGGATCTGGTCTTGTCGGTGTGGCTTATATTTTAGATGAGCCAAGCATTGGTCTGCATCAAAGAGATAATGACAAGCTGCTTGGAACATTAAAGCATCTTCGTGATCTTGGCAATTCTGTTATTGTCGTTGAACATGATGAGGATACAATGCGTGCTGCCGATTATGTAGTTGACATTGGACCTGGTGCAGGTGAGCATGGCGGTCAGGTTGTTGCAGCAGGCACGGCAGAAGAACTTATGAAAAATCCGGCATCAATAACTGGAAAATATTTGAGCGGTGAGCTTAAGATTCCAGTTCCAAGTACAAGAAGAGAACCGCAGGGTTGGCTGACTGTAGTGGGCGCAAAGGAAAATAATTTAAAGAATATCACAGTAAAGTTTCCTAAGGGAGTATTTACATGCGTAACAGGTGTTTCAGGTTCAGGCAAGAGCAGCCTTGTCAATTCGATTTTGTATCAGGCGCTTGCAAAGCAGCTAAACCGTGCGAGAACAATTCCTGGTGCATATAAAGAGATTAAGGGCATAGAGCAGTTTGATAAGGTAATAAATATAGATCAAAGCCCGATTGGCCGCACACCGCGCTCTAATCCGGCAACTTACACTGGTGTGTTTGATATGATCCGTGATCTTTTCGCTTCAACAGTTGACGCAAAGACAAGAGGCTATAATAAGGGTCGTTTTAGCTTTAATGTAAAGGGTGGACGCTGTGAGGCATGTTCCGGTGATGGTATCGTAAAGATTGAGATGCACTTTTTGCCAGATGTGTATGTGCCATGTGAGGTCTGCAAGGGAAAACGCTATAACAGAGAAACGCTGGAAGTAAAATATAAGGGAAAGAGTATTTATGATGTGCTTAATATGACTGTAGAAGAGGCGCTTACATTTTTTGAAAATGTTCCGTCTATTTACCGCAAAATTGAGACATTGTATCAGGTAGGTCTTTCATATATACGATTAGGTCAGCCATCCACAACGCTTTCAGGCGGCGAGGCACAACGTATTAAGCTGGCGACTGAGTTAAGCCGAAAGAGTACAGGAAAGACAATCTATATTTTAGATGAGCCGACGACAGGACTTCATTTTGCAGATGTTCACAAGCTTACAGAGATGCTGCAGAAGCTTGTAGAAAACGGCAATACGGTAATTGTAATCGAGCACAACTTAGACGTAATAAAGACAGCTGATTATATCATTGATATGGGACCAGAAGGCGGAGACGGCGGAGGAACAGTAGTAGCGCAGGGAACGCCGGAAGAAGTGGCAGAGTGCCCGCAGTCCTACACGGGATATTACGTAAAACGTGTTATAGCTCACGAGACACCTACTATTTAAAGCAAAGCCCGAAGGTGAATGGATTTCACGAGACGGACACTTGGAGCAGGTCTTTCAAAGTAATGT
>OFLY01001436.1_pt1 | contig 14316 bp, 12 predicted proteins | sample 1541161 | NCBI WGS metagenome assembly OFLY01 (sample SAMN04209247, study PRJEB22552) | human gut metagenome | biome: gut; material: feces | host: Homo sapiens | place: USA: Oklahoma | reverse complement strand
AGATTTCATCGGAATATAAGAAGACAATTGTCATGGTAACACATGATCCGCAGATGGCAAGTTATTGTGACCGGATTATTCTGTTGAAGGATGGAAAGATTTTGGAAGAATTAAAGAAGGGTAGTAACAGAGAAACATTTTATCAAACAATCCTTTCCAAAATGGCGGAATTATAAAAAGACCAATGCCAGTATCAGCTATATTTGAATTCAAGATTATTGTAAGGGGTGGGAAGGTATATGCTGCATAAAATAATTTACAAAAATTTTAAAAGCAATATACGGAAATATATTTTATTTTTTGTCAGTAACATTATAGCCGTAGCAGAATTATTTATCTTTTGGGGATTGAATGATGTTGTAGTGCGGGCAGTTACAGAACCTTCGATTATGATGGGAATAAAAAGTGATTTTATGATAGCGGTTGGATTAATAACTGGTGTTACAATACTTTTGATGGTATTTTCTATGCGCTATTATATTAAACTCCGGGCAAAAGATTATGGAACTTTTATTATGCTTGGGATGAAAAAGAAGATGTCTTATATGCTTCTTTTTGCGGAATACATTATAGGATGTATAGGTTCTTTTAATTGGTATTTTGTTAGGAAATCTGCTCCTATATGGAATTTTATATTGCTTAAATCAATACAATCCTCAGATTATTACATTACAAAAAGTGGATCCGGTCGTATATAAAAATACAATTCTTTTGTGTCTGGGAGTTATGCTTGGAATCTTTATAATTCTCCTGGTGTGGATGGACGGAAGAAATTTAAGCTCTTTAATGATGAAAGAGGAAATAAAGGAAAAACGTCCCGTCAGTTCAAAATGGCTGTTGTTTACAGTGTTAGGGATTGTATTTATAATACTTGCAATTAAACAATATAAGCCAGGAACATGGGGATATTATTTTGCACATATATATTTTCTGATAGGCGGAATTCTTATTATCACTTTCAGTGGTGCATTTATTCTTGAACAGGCGAAAAAAGAACCTTTTTACTTTCGGTATGCATTGAAAATCAATCAACTTGATAGTAAATATCAAAGTAATATATTAATTATTCTGATGTTATTTGTAATACATTTTTTTGCTCTTTCTTATATCGGTACACAAATAGTAGAGATTCTGCCTCTTGACAAGACAAATAGTAATTATCCTTATGATATAATCTGGATGGCACGCCAGAACGATGAAAAATACAGTGAAAAAATAGCTGAAAAATATAATGGGACAGTTAAACATATTCCGATGATCCGGACAACAATGTTTTATTCACAGGAAGAAATTGGAATATCTGAATCCACATATAAAGAACTAACAGGGAAGGCTTATGGTTTGTCTGGGAAAGAAATTGTTATAGGAATTGAGGACCAGAATTATCAGAGGGAAGAAAAAGTAACTGATAAGGTTCTTTATGATTTATTTGGATGGCTGTATATTGGTAAATTTAATCCGAATAAAAAGGAATTTGAATCTTCCAATATTTTAAAAGATGCGAATTATCAGTATAGGATAAAAGAAATTCATACACAAAACGTATTTGGAAAATTCGTACCAGAAGATGCCGGTGAAGGGTGTGAAGATACAGTTATATTTTCGGATGAATATTTTGATAAACAATGGAAAAAACAGGCAGCAGATGATGAAGAAGTTTCAATGTTAGAAGTATTTTCTTTTCCAAAAACAAAAGAGCAGATGGCATGGAAAGAGATAAAAGATCACGCAGATAAAGAAGGAATTACTGTATTCCAACCAGATGACAGTCATTCGCCACATGCTATATGCTATGATAAGACTGTGTTTTTAAAAGAGCAGAAAGCAAGTAATATATTTTTACTTTTTAGCAAGCTGTTTATTCTGATAACACTTTTGATTAGTGGTGCTTTTATTATGGTTGTTAAAAATCTGGCCGAAATGTCTTCTTATCAAAGACGTTATGAATTTTTTCATTCTATGGGCATGAAACAAAAAGAGCAAAAGAAGATCTTAAGTTTTGAGATTTGCAGCGTAGCAAATATAGCATTAGGTACAGGTATTTGTTTAGCTCTTTTATATGTAATGACTTATTTACATTGGTATGATGCGATAGGTGAAAAAATATCAACCACTTTTTGGAGCTACTGGCTTAAGCTCGTTGGAATTTATATAATTATTCAGATAGTTGTGCAGAAATTATTTGTAAGGTATGTGAACAAAAGAATTTAGAAGAAAAGCTCAGACGAGGTTTGTTGTATCAAATTTTGAATGCGATATAAAAATACGCATATAATATTTTACTGACAAATGTTTGCAAAAATCACTTGCCTTTTGCAAAGGTTCGTGATAAAATTTTTGTCAGTGATCAGGTTGCAGAAACTTGCGATGCCTGCGACCGGACGGAGGACCTGAGGGCCCTCCGTTTTTCTATATATGCAGATTTTTATAGAAGGTGAAAAATGACAGAAAAAGCGTTAAAACCGATAAAACCGTTTTTGAATTATGAAGAACAAATCAATAATCTCATCGAGCAAAAAGGAATGATTGTTAATGATCATAAATTTGCTGTGTCCAAATTAGAAGATATCAGTTATTTTGCTTTAATAGATGGATATAAAAATCTGTTTTATAATCCTATGACAAGAAAATATAAGGAAGGCACAACCTTTGAGGATCTTGTTGCTTTATATGAATTTGATGAAAAACTTCGTACATTGATCTTCCGGTATCTTTGTCATTTTGAGCAAAAAATGAGATCGCTGATTTCTTATCATTTTTGTGATACTTATTCAGAAAAACAGGAAGATTATCTGAATGCTGTACATTATAATAACTCGGGAGCAAATAAAAAGAAAATTGCTGCTTTAATAGCTATACTGGATAGAGAAGCAAAGAAAAGCACAGATCACGCTTATGTAGTTTATCAAAGAAAAACATATGGAAATGTTCCTATGTGGGTCATTATGAAAATTTTAACATTTGGACAGATGTCAAAGATGTATTCATTTCTGACGACCAGTATGAAAACGAAAATTAGCCGACATTTTGATTATGTAAGTGAAAAAGAACTAATTCAGTACATGAAAGTGCTTACCTTATATAGAAACGTCTGTGCTCATAATGAAAGGTTATTTTCATATAAGAGCAGGTTTGATATCCCTGATACAATATTACATAGAAAAATGAAACTTCCGCAAAATGGAAATAAATACAAATGTGGAAAAAACGATTTGTTTTCTGTTGTGATTGCTTTTCGAATGTTGCTGGCGAAAGAAGATTTTGCTGAATTTAAAAAATCTTTGAATCAGATAATTAACCAGTATATGAAAAAGACGGGCAATCTAAACCAGGATTTATTTTTCAAAGCAATGGGATTCCCAGAAAATTGGAAGAATATAAGTAGATATAAATTATAAAATAATCAATATAGTACGAACCGAGGATTCAAAATGAAAACTACGGAAAACAGATAAATATATAAATGGTCAGGAAGGTCAATATTTTGATTTGCCTGACTTATTTTTTTTATATCTAAATATGTAAGAAAAGTTGCCGATGGAAAGTTCTTTGCATTTTATTTGTAACATTTATCAAATTGAATAGTTAATATTATAAAGGAAAGGAGGACAGCACATGGATTTTGATTGTATATATAAATCATATTACCTGGACGTATATCATTTTTTGTGTGGTTTATCATCGAACAAAGAAATTGCAGAAGATATTACACAGGAAACTTTTACAAAAGCATTGACGGCAATTAATTCATATGATGGAAGAAAAGATATACGTGCATGGTTATTTACAATTGCAAGAAATACATATTTTACATATTGTAAGCGTGAGAAAATCTATGTGGAATGGGAGCCTCCAACGGAGCAGGTCGATATTCAGACGGAGTTTATTGACAATCTAATAAATAAAGAACAGGTTGAGAAAATACATAATTTTTTGAAAAATATGAAAGATCCATACAAAATAGTATTTGAATTAAGAATACATGGGGAACTTTCATTTGAAAAGATTGGAAGAATTTTTGGAAAAAGTTCTGGCTGGGCAAGAGTAACTTATTATAGAGCCAAAATGAAAATATTAGAATATATGGAGGCAGAGAATAATGAATAAAATAACATGTAATGTAATTAAAGATATTCTTCCGCTTTATATAGATGGGGTGGTAAGTGAAGATACACAAAAAATAGTGGATGAACATTTAGCGGAGTGCAGTTTATGCAGGGATGAACTGAATAAATTAAAAAAAACGTTAGTTATTCCAACAAATGAAGAAATACAACAGGAGACTGTCAATGTATTGGAAAAAAGTATTTCTTCTATTGAAAGAACTGTAGTTAAAAAATTTATCCATTATTCATCGTATTTCGATCTGATATTTAATATCGGAATGATTCCGTTTATATATTGGCTGTATGTGATTTGGATAAAAAAAGAAACGTCTCTTTTGAATATATATGTGTTTATCAAAAAATATAGCCGAATAAGCGGGGACTTATTAAGCTTTGCTTTGTTTTTTGTAATATTTATTTGTTGCGATATTATCCATATTGTTTTAACCATGAAAAAGAAACAATTGAATATTATGGATTCGGTAGTTGTGATGTCAATTATGGTAAAGTTATTTCTTATTCTTATTCTAATGGCATTTTTAACGGCAGGTATATTAATGTAAGGGGGAGAATTCATGTTCAAAGTTGTATGGAAAAGCTTTAAGTATAATAGGAAAAATTTTCTTTCTTTTTTTATGAGTGAAATATTATCAGTTGCAGTTATATTTATGCTTATTTATATTCAAGAGGCATTGTCACAAGTCCCAGGAATAAAAACTGAAGCGTTACAATTTGCATATCAAAGTGAATTAAGAAAGCAGTTACGCATAATCATTCCATGTATTATTTTAATTATGATTCTGGTAACGGGATATTCTGTTAAAGCGTATATAAACACAAGAATATGGGATTATAAATTATTTCAATTATTAGGAATACGCAAGAAAAATTTAAAAGTAATGATTGGTCTGGAATATGTAATAAGCGGTATGCTTGCATGTGGTTTTGGAATTCTGTTTGGTTTAATTGGAACGAAAATTATAAAAGAAATTCTTCATACTAGAATAAATGCAAGATTTGTCAAAGGCATTTCGATGTCAAGAGTTTATCTTGTGTTGATTCTAAGCTGTCTGATCATGACGATAGGCGTATATATTACATTGCAAATATTATTAGATACCAGAACGAATTTAGGAGATAAGATATTCAAGATTAAGGAATCTCGAATCCATTCGATGATATCAGTTATTTACTTTATAGTGGGTATTTTGGTTATTAGTAGTGGTTATCTGTTGGTGAATAATGATCCAATGATGGCTTATATGGCACTTATATGTATTTTGACAGGTCTTATAATTCTTATGATATTCGGAACTGGATTTTTTATGGATAAATTCAGTGAGTCGAAATATTATAAAAAGCATATATTAGCTTGGAATGATTGCTACTGTTACATAAAAAAACATGGATTTCGGATGCTAATGCAGATATTGTTGGGAATCATTTTAATATTTAATACATTTTTAATGCTTCGAGGTACAATTCATGACAGATATATGCCAAATGATTTTGTGTGTATCGGCAACTCAAAAGAAACGACAGCAGTAAATACTGTGGTAACAGCTCGATTTAATGGTCTTACAAAACAATTCCCGTTTCTGTGGTTTAATGAGATGAGAGGTGATTCATGGGTTGCTATATCACTTAGCGACTATAATAAAATTTACAATAAAAATGAATCGTTAAATAAAAATGAAATAATAAGAATTTGGAGAAAAGAAGGGAGCCGTAAATCGGATCTAAGTGATAAACAACATAGAAAAATAAAATCAATCGCACTTGGTAAATGCGGAAATATGGATGAAGAGGGATTGGAATATAAATACAATTTCCAGATAAAGAAAGAGCAAATCAAAGAGATGATCGGCTTTTCTATGACCGGTCTTGTAATTATTCCAGATAATATATTCACGCAGGCAGAAAAAGAAAGTGATTATAAAAAAATGTTTATGATTATAAATCTGCCAAAAAAGAACCTGACAGTTTCAACACGATACATAGAAGAAAAATTGCAACAAGGAAAACTAGATGAGGCTTTTTGTAAGTTGACAATTCAGGGTATTGATAAAAAAGAAAACGTATTAAATCAAATGGTAGCAATCCTCGTAGCGATTATTATTTTAATTTTTACGATGTTTATAACATGGTTAATGCTGCAGAATGATCAGGAGCATTTAAAACGAAAATATCAGATAGGTGCTATTCTTGGTGTGAAGAGGAAGGAAGGGTATTTATCCGTTGTGAAAGAAATATCCAGAGACATGTGGTGGTCCCTTTTACTTGCGATCGGTATAAGTGGAATGTTTTGCGGCGTATTTATAAAATCTTATTATTACGGAACAATGGAAATTGTTTTGATACAAAAGGAAGTTGCAATGTTAGGATGGATTTTATGCATATATGGAATTATTTTTATGATATTTATTATTTTTTCAACCAGGCGTTTATGGAAAGAAATTTCAAAAATATGGGGTGATAAGAATTGATGAGAAATATATTAGAAGTTAAAAATCTTGTAAGAAGTTACAATACAGCAACTTTTAGGGATTCAAAAAATAATGTGAATGTGTTAAAAGGAATCAGCTTTCAAGTTGCGGAAGGTGAATTTGTTGGAATCATGGGAAAATCCGGATGTGGTAAGACAACGTTGCTTAAGACACTCGGAATGATTGATAAACCGACGGATGGAACAATTAAATTTATGGGAGAAGATACCAGTGAACTATACGGGGATAAACTTGCGGATATCCGGAACAGTAAAATAGGATTTATTTTTCAGGATTTTTATCTGATGGACAGCCTCTCAGTGGAAGAGAATATCATGCTGCCGATGATCATAAGCAAACAGAATATTAATAAGATGATTGCAGAAGCAAAGAAATATGCAGAACAATTTCAGATAGAACATCTGTTAAAGAAAAACCCTTATGAATTATCCGGTGGTGAAAAGCAGAGAGTTGCCATATGTCGTGCGTTAATCAATAATCCTGATCTGATACTTGCTGATGAGCCGACCGGAAATTTGGACTCAAAGTCAGGAAAGATTGTAATCGATGCATTGAATAAGATTTCATCGGAATATAAGAAGACAATTGTCATGGTAACGCATGATCCGCAGATGGCAAGCTATTGCAGTCGGTTAATTCTGTTGAAAGATGGTGTAATACTAGAGGATTTGAAGAATAGCGGAAATCAGGATGCATTTTATCAGGAGATCCTTAGGAAGATGAAAGAGTTGTAGAAGATTCACAATTCCAATTTCAGGTTTTGTAGACGCCAAAATAGGCAAAAGAAATTGTTATAAAGAGTATTTCGAAAAATTCATGGCCAGAAAACCGGGTATTCATGGCCACAAGCAACTGTTGCCACACAAATCATGGTATAATTATCCCAATCATTTAAGTATAAAATTAACACAAAATAATAAGGAAGCCCTTTCAAATGACAATAACAGACACCGTAAAACAAAAAAAGCCAAAACATAAACTATTGGAGAAATACACCATAAAAGAAAGAACAAGGAAACAAAAAGCAGACATATTTATGGGAATCGTTTTTCAGATATATCTTTGCATCCCATGGATCAATATAAATGGGAAATATAACACAATACATATGTATTTAATAAAGGCATTTCGACAAAACGATTATGTAGACATATATATACAAACATTCTTGAAAAATCATACATGGCCGCAACAGTATTCAAGAATGGCAGCATTAATCTTCTTGCTGGCTATAATTGCAATGCTTCTTGTGCAATGTTTAGAATTGTTTAAAATATATCAGAACATAAAGGGTATCAATAATTCTAACTATTTATTAGCTATTGGTATCGCCTGGTTTGCGGTATTTTATATTTTTCTCGCTGCGTTGGACGCACACAGTGAAGGATTGATAAAGCTTTATTCCATGCCTGCTTATTTTTACATGATAACATTTTTAGCTTTGATAGTTGTGTGGATATTTTTAGATATGCAGGCAACTATCTGGGATGATGAGACAGCAAAGCACAAAGCCGAACTGGAAGAATGTGATAAGAAATTACTGCAAATGAAAATAAATTCCCTGGAAGCACAATATAAGGAAATGCTGAAAAGCAGAAAGGTTGTACATGATATGAAAAACCATCTGCTTGCATTAAAAAACTATTCCCGGGAACAGGACTGGATCGGACTGGATAACTACTTAAATGAACTTAGCGAGGATATATTAGATTACAATTATCAAATTTGGACAGGTAATCGTATGCTGGACATGATACTTAATGAGAAATCGAAAGAAGCCAAAGATAAAAAAATTGATATGCAGATTAACACAGAAGTATTTACAACACTTCCTTTTACAGATCGTGAAATTATATCATTGTTTGGAAATCTTTTAGATAATGCCATAGAAGCTTGTGAACGAATAACCGATAAAAATACATGGATCCATATAAAAATGAAAAAGAAAAATCAACTGTTGTATTTCGAAATCAAAAATACTACAGAAACTACTGTGCAACAGGTTCCCGGAAAGTTTATAACCACAAAAACAGATGGTACTTTGCATGGATACGGAATAAAAAACATTATGGATGTTGTTGAAAAATATCATGGGATCTTTCAATCTCAAATGGTTGAAGATTATTTTGTAGTCATGATTTCTGTCTATGCCGATATATGCATTGATTGATATCAGACATTATTTTATGAAAGCAGGTGAGTGGAATGAAAAAGGATAAGTTATTTTTTCAGATAATGAAAAAAATATTTTTGGGACACCATAAAGAATTAAGAATTCTGATTTTATGCGAAACAATACTGACAGCAATTTCATATGCTATAGTCAGCGGATATCAGATGTTTTCCAACGGACATTCCTCAGAATACTTTATGCAGGAAGACGGAATAAGCAAAAGCTTTCTTTCCGCCGGAACAATTCTATTATTCTGCGGAATTATACTGATTATTACGGTGCTCATATCATATCTTGGAAAGCGTATTCCGGAATATGTATTTTTACAAAGAATGGGAATATCAAAGAAAGATTTAAAAACGATGGTTTTATACGAGGCAGCAATTTCGTATCTGGTATCCATCATAGCAGGATTTTTCGTTGGAAAAATATTGACCGAGGGATTAAAGATCCTTATGGTTCGCGCTTTGCATATAAATTTTAAATTAGGAAGGGTGGCTTTCTTTACATATCCGTCCATTTGTATTCTTATTTTATTTATATATGGACTCAGTTTCTTGCTGGTAAAAGAATTGCAATCCGATTTTCTGATCATTACAAATATGAATGAGACAGCAAGAATAGAAAAGCTGGAAGGAAAATTCAGAGTTCCTAAAATAATGATCGGAATCATACTTTGTATTTATTCCGTTTATGCATATTCTAAAATATACCATTATGAGAGTGCATATCTGATCATCGCTTTCTTTGTAGGATTGTATTTAAGCTTAAGAAATATATTTTCTATTTTTTTAGAACGTATAAAGCACAAAAAGCAGAAAAAATATTATAAGAATCTTTTGATGAATTATCGGTTTTATTACCGTATGAACACCGTGAGCAGATATATTTTATTCTTTTCACTGATGAGTTTTTTAAGCTGCTTTTATTTCGGAATACAATTTATCGGTACAATAAATGCTGAAAAAGCAGAAAGTTTATATCCATATGATTTTATGTGTATTGCAGATAAATCAGACGATAAGCTTTTTGAAAAAATAAAAGAAAAGTATCATGCTACATTAATTGAATATCCAATGGTAAGAGTTGCAAACGCAGATAAGACGGAACATTTAGAGGGACGAGGGGAAATTATTATCCAGGGACAACAGATTGGTATCTCTGAGTCTACTTATTACAAGTTAAAAAAAGCTGTGGATCCATCGTATAAAAAGAAATCCTTAAATCTGGATAAAAATGGAAAGAAAGTATATGTTGTCCATCAACAGGACCGGGCAACAAAGGCTCAGCCGGTCGACTGGTACTATAACAAAAAGACACCGACTTTACATATCGGACTCCCTTGTGAATATTGTGATTATGCTGATCATGAGACAACATACGATAAGAAAATAGTTGCCGGAGAGGAGATCTCCAGTCTTACAGGGTGCTACAGTACACCAAAATGTGAAAATCTGATCGTTTTTTCCGATGAATATTTCAAAAAAGCTCAAAATGAATGGAAGGATATAGAAGCTTTGACTGGTTTTAAATTGGAACGGTATAAGGCAATGTATGGTGATGATGGAGAACCTTATATTATTGAAGGACCAACAAAACTGGTATTCATCCAGACAGATAAAAAGTACATAGATCAAATCGATAAAGAATTGGAGTCAAAAGAAGAGAGACATAAATATATCGGCAATTATGATTCTACGGTAAAATTTCATTATTTATCAAAAGCAGCAATTACGGATATGAAAACCGAAAGAGCCGTTAAGTCGATGATCTGTGTATATATTATCATTACATTAAGCATATTGAATTGGATCATGCTATATGCCATGAACGAAATGGAGAAAAAAGAAAAAGCAGAACGCGAGAAATTCCTGGTATCCATGGGAATGGACCGAAAAGAACGGAAGAAAATGAATAAAAGAGAATGGTACATATATTGGATTGTCCCGACAATTATTCTTATCATTTCAACCATATTATTTATGCGAAATACCATGACTGCGAGAATGTATCCAGATGATATCCGGAAAATCTGTGAATTACAGGAAGCAGTGGTTATAGCAGTGTGGATCGTAATAAATGGAATATATTTTTGGATTATGAATCGAAAGGCAAGAAGGGGGTAGAAAATCATGACAAATAATACAGAAATACTGCGGACAGAAGGGTTAAAGAGATCATATCTTGTTAATGAAACGAAAATAGATGTATTAAAAGGAATCAATCTGACCATTAATAATCAGGAATTCATAGCCATTATGGGAAAATCTGGATCAGGGAAAACAACACTCTTAAAATTATTAGGACTGCTGGACCGGCCGACGGAAGGAAAAGTCTTTTTTAAAGGTGAAGACAGTAATTCGTTAAGAGGGGACAGGCTTGCCATGATCAGACGCCGTGAAATCGGATTCATATATCAGGATTACTATCTTATGGACAGTTTATCGGTAATAGAAAATATCATGCTGCCGAAGATTCTGGATCACAGTCCAGTAGAAGAGAGTATAACGGAAGCAGAAAAACTAGCCGATATTATGGGGGTTCGTGCTTTACTGGATAAAAAAATCTTTGAATTATCAGGAGGCGAAAAACAAAGGGCAGCGATCTGCCGGGCGTTGATGAATCATTCGGATCTGATCCTTGCCGATGAGCCGACGGGAAATCTGGACTCTGCATCATCGGAAACGGTAATGGAATATCTGCAGATGATTAACAAAGATTTGAAAAAGACAGTGGTTCTGGTAACGCATGATGCATATGTTGCAAGCTTTTGTAATAGGGTGATCTTTGTAAAGGATGGGAACATTGAAGTCGAATTAAGAAAAAACGAAAAGCAGGATGTTTTCTGTGATAAGATTATGAAAGCACAAAAAGATATCCTGAAAAACAAATAAAAGGAAATATAAGTCGAATTGTGTAATGTTTTTAACAAACTTCAAATACGTAAAAGAAAAATCAATACTGTGATCGGCTCTGCATATTTTGAATTTTTGTAAAAAATACATACAAATAAATGAATTTCAACTGGGGAAGTAGAAAAAACACAAATTTAACATTTCAAACACTTGAAAAATAAATTCCTTAGTAGTACAATTATGTTAAAAGATTAACGATGCTTTGTTGATAAAAAATATTATCAAGTTATACAATGCATCAATACATAATAAAAGGAGCGTGTTTGATATGGCAAGATTTACACTGCCACGTGATGTTTCAGGCTTCTTTTTTTAGCTATTAAAGATTATTAAAGAATATTAAAAAGCCTTATTTAATCACATTTTTGGGAAGGATTGATAAAGAATAATAAAGATCAATAAGGTTGCAAATCTGGATTTTTGTTGCAAAAGTGTTGTAGATGTCTTCAAAAAATATTTGAAACAACAGTTAGAATCAAATTCAATAAAATGACATGAGAGTAAAATCTTGTGTCTTTTTTAGTATTTAACTATAAGTATATGAACTGTATGAACCAAAAAAGGAAATACACAATAGATACAATTAAGAAATAAGATCAGAAGTCTTTTACACCAGAAAATAGATTTACAAGAAAAATAATCTGTTATTGAACCGAAAAATTGGGGTGAATTGGATTATTATCATATAATAGTATATAAAGATTGAAAAAGGACATAATTATGGTATAATTAGACCATAAAAGGAGGTGCTGATTATGCCACAAATAATTCCTATAAAAGAATTGAAAAATACTTCTGAAATTTCTGAGATGTGTCATAGGACAGAGGAACCTATCTATATTACAAAAAATGGATATGGAGATATGGTTATCATGAGTATGGAGAATTATGAATCGACAATGAAACAGCTTGCAATGTATCGCGATATTGAAATATCTGAAAGGCAGATCGAAACAGAGCAGGTAAAAGATGCAAGAAAGGCACTGGGTGAAATGAGGGCAAAGTGTGGTTTATAAATTAAATGTTACAGATCATGCAGACGAATTACTTGATAATCTTGTGTATCATTTGATTTACCGCCTGAAAAACAAAGAAGCTGCAAAACATTTGTTAGATAGTGTAGAAAGTATTTATGACCGATTGGTGGAGAATCCATACCAATTTCCGAAAAGTCGGGATATGTATTTGGCAAAAAAAGGATATTATGAGGTGGTTATTCCACAAATGAATTATATCGTGATATTTGATGTAAGAAAAGATATTGTAAATATAGTTGGTATTTTTCATCAATTAGAGAATTGAAGAATATACAGGATATTGTAAAAAAGTATGATGGAATCTTCGAATATAAGGTATATGAAGATCATCTGATATTTATGATTTCTATCTATAATAACTGGTAAGGATAAGGGGATGAAAAGTATGTTGAAAAAAATATTTTTTAAACTGCTGGGAGAAAGGAAAAAGGATTACATAAGAGTTATTTTAAGTGGAATCTTCTGTATATCGGTCGTATTTTTTTCTACGTCTGTTGGCAGCAGTCTTGTTTATATATCAACGGGACGACGGGCAACTATGACAGAATTAGTAATGGAAGTTGAAAAGAATTTTATTTTGCCGTATGTGTTACTGATCTTTCTCATGATTTTAATTATACTCGGATATATTCGTAAACGATCCAGCGATTATGCAATGCTCAATATACTGGGAATCAAAAAGAAGCACAGATATATGTATATTGGCTGTGAATATCTCGGAATCATTTTAGGATCAATTGCAGGAGGGTTGATTCTTGGAATATTGGAAGCAATGATCGTAAAAAAAATACTGGAAAATATTTTTCAGAATTATGTAGGCAATATATATTTGGGAATATCACCGTTAATTCTCACACTAATTATCAGTATAATCATGTTTGGAATCGGCTTCGCCTTTTGTGATCAGTATATCGCCTGTATCGGAATTGACCATATAGTATCGGGAGGAAGTAATCATAACAGAGCAAGTAAGAATACACTGCTATTTTGTCTTATTGGAGTTGCAGTATTTATTCTTACATTAGTTTCTATTGTTACATATTGGGGACAGATCGGATATACGATTCCGACGGCTTTGGGAATCATAACGGCAATTATTTTTACTTTATTTGGCTGTAGATTATACCTTGAAAAATTAAGAAAACGAAAGAATAAATATTATAAAAAAATCCTTTGGCTCGATAACTGGTACGATCAGTTTTTCAGTCATGCCAATATCAGTTATATTGTCAGTGCTTTTCTGATTGTTATTCTGTTTGGATTTAATATTGTATTGGTAGACAATCTTCCTGTAAGGCAGCCGGAAAATTATCCGTATGACATAGTCTGGGGTGCCAATACAAAAGATAAAGCATTTATCGAAAAGTTAAAAGAAAAGTATAATGTTCAGACAGAATTCATTCCATCTATCAGAGTGACTTCAGGAAACTGTGCAGAACATACTGGAATTTCTGCAACAGAATATAAACGCCTTACAGGAAAGCAGGTTCATTTGAAAAATGATGAAATATACGTTGTATACCAATGTGACCGAAGCGAATATGGAACAATTGGCTTGGATTTCGGAAAGCTGAAACC
>OFLY01001433.1_pt1 | contig 14327 bp, 10 predicted proteins | sample 1541161 | NCBI WGS metagenome assembly OFLY01 (sample SAMN04209247, study PRJEB22552) | human gut metagenome | biome: gut; material: feces | host: Homo sapiens | place: USA: Oklahoma | reverse complement strand
ATCCGAGATTACTCCGCTCTCTTTCATCTGTTCTGCTACTTCATCTGTATTTCTCCATACAGTGTTTTCCGGTCCGGTTGTTCCATTGTCATAGAGAGGATACTGTGGTTCATATCCATCCATACTTCCATGTTCCTCTAAATAAGCCTCTTCCTCCTGATGAATTTCATCTGCTGTTTTATCTACAAAATTAGAATCTGCCGGAACAAATGTGAAATAGTCCCAATACGGATTGGCACTGCCATCCTCAAGAGTCGGCCCTTTGAGTGCTTCCTGGAACCAGACATTAGACCAACTGCAGTGATTTACTACCAGATCCATAATAACCTTGATACCATATTCATGACAGGTTGCCAGCATACTCTGAAAATCTTCCATGGTTCCATAATCGCTATTTACTTCATAATAATCTCGCACATCATATCCGTGCTCACTTCCTGAATCAGTAATCGGCATCAGCCAAATTCCTGTAATTCCTAAATCTGCCAGATACGGTATCTGCTCTTCTATCCCCTTAAAATCTCCGATATGATCTCCATTTGAATCACGGAATGCACGTACAAAAATTTCATAATATACATCCCCTTCCTGTTCATCAATCACCCCATCTTTTGCAGTAAATGGCTGTGATTCTTCTGCAAATACAGCCACCTGACCACTAAGTGTCATAATTGCAGCAAGCCCTACAGATAAAACACGTTTTTTCCACTCCTTTTTTTTGTACATATTCTCTTCCTCCTTATTTAGCTTACATATTTAAAACAATATTTTTAGTAAGCTCTATGAAAGGTATTCTATCTGAAAACTCTTCTATTGTCGATGTTGTTTTTTTACACGTCAAGAGGTCTTTATTGGTATATATTGCTATATTCCAAATAAATATTATGGTTTTATTTGTACATTATGTGCACATTCAAACATTTTACTACAAAAAAACGACATGGCTGCTACTGATTTAATCCGCTTTGTGGAATTCGAAAACCAATTACAGTTTTCGTATACGGCGTACTCTCAATAAAAATTTCTACCTGTCCATGAAAGTACAGCTGCATCCGGCGAAATACATTAATCAGTCCAATTCCCGTTGTCTGAATCTCATCCGATACACTCTGAGCCATAGTCCGCAGCTCCCTAACCTTTTCTTCTGTCATTCCCGGCCCGTCATCTTCCACATAAATAAGTACACTTTCTCCCTCTTTCTCTATATGACAGCAAAGCTGAATACCCCTGGCACAGCAATCCACACCATGAGTGACCGTATTTTCCACAAGTGGCTGCAAAATCATAAACGGCACATTCAGAGAACAGCACTGGGAATCACAGTTCAGCTGATATCGGAAACGACTGCCAAATCGAAGTTCCTGAATATCCAGATAATTTTTAATCTGCTGCAGTTCCTGATGAATGGTCACGATTTCTCCTTCCTGATCCAACACACTGCGCAAATAACGGGCAATTGCTTCCGTAATATGCTGTGTCTGTGAAGCCTTTTCCATATACGCCTGTTTCATAATCATATTCATGCAGTTAAACAGAAAATGTGGATTAATCTGATTCTGAAGAGATTTTAGCTCCAACTGAACATTTCGATACTCTAACTGCAACCTTTTTTCATTTTCCTCTTTCCGCTCCAGTTCTATTTTCTGTTGCTGTTTTAACCATTCAATCTGTCTCTTTATCGTTTCTACCATGTGATAAAATGAATCCATCAAAACACCGGTTTCATCTTTCTGTGTCCCATGCCACTGAGGCAGATCCCATATATTCTGCATCACCAGATTTGCCATTTCTGTCAGATGTACGATAGGCCGCACAATATTGCGGATTCTGAGAAAAGACAGAACTCCCAGCAAAGCAATCACACTGCTGAATACAAGCAACATTATGCTCTGACTCTCTGACTGCCACTCTCTGACTCCTTTCAAATTCTGTACAGACAAACGATCAATAGACCGCTGGGCATAGATGGTATACTCGTTTAAAAGAGTATTCATATAAAAAAAATCCTGATACGCCTGCTGTGCCTCTTGCACTTCACCGCTTTTTGTCTTATTCAGAATCAACATTCCCTGCTCTGAAAGATTCTCAGACAAATAAATCAGATTTTCTACGTAGGGATCTGGAAATGCTTCATAAATTTCCCTGGCACTCTGCATCAGTTCTTCGCTGCTTTCTATATACTCATCTTCGCATTTTGAATCATCCAGCATATTAGAATACTGCTGCAAAGCCGAACCATACTTTGTCAAAGCATTGGTATACTGGGACATCAAATAATTTTGTTCAATCAGTGTAGCATATTCTCTGTTTATCACATCTGCCAGATGAAAATTTCCAAAGAAAAAAATCAGAGACATCATAACAATCATGCCTACCAGCAATGTCAGTTTTGCCTGTAACGTATGAAATTTTTTATCTTTCATTTTCAAGTCTCCTTCGATACTCATTCACGGTAAGTCCCACTGTTTTCCGAAAGAGAGCACAAAAATAAGTTTTGTTGGTATAGCCGCATTTCTCTGCCAATTCACTGATCGTAATATCATGTTCTTTCGCAATCAGTTCTTTCGCGTGGTTCATTCTGAATTCAGTCAGAAGTGACACAAAGTTTTTTCCTGTTTTATTTTTGAACATACGGCTAAAGTATGTCTGTGTCATCCCCATCCTCTGCGCAATTTCCGCCTGCGACAGATCCGACGTATATTCTTCTCTCATAATCTTAAGAATCTGATCTATTGATGTATCTGTGCTCTCTTCTTCATCTGTCCTGCAATCGATAAGAATCTGATGGATCATTTCCTGCTGTTGCTTAGAATCCTCTATAAATCCTTCACTGCTGATTTTTTCCATTACAAACGAAAGATCTCGACTGTCAGAAACTGTAACAACTGCATCAAAAAAAATATGAAGATATTCCCAGAATTTCTGCGGCTCACTCTGCGCATAATCCTGCAATTTCGAAAAAAACATATTTTCCAGATACCGGATCCGGTTATCCTTCAAAAAGCGGATCATCTTCTGCATATGAAAGATATAGCGGTCTCTTGAAAATGCTCTCGGGCGTTGTTCCATCTGCGTATAGCAGATAAAATCCCGGCTAATCATAGGCAGCAGCGACAGATTTTCCGGAATCTGAGATCCTGAAGTTTTCATCTGTTCCAATGAATTAGATATCGGACTGACATAACAGAACTGTTTCTGTCCAGTCAACTGCTTCAGCGACCAGATTGCACATCGCAGCATAGTATACAGTAAAAACTTATCTCTTTTCTCTTTCGGCTGAACAAAAAGAAGTATTTTATCAGCGTCCAGCTTCACGAACACAAAAAATTCCTGTTTGAAAATCTGGCAAATAGAAGAATAAATTTCCACTACCTCTTTTGTATCCATTTTTTCAGCCATACTCCATGCCTGAACAATCCAACACGCCTGCCACTGTCCGTTCTCCGGAAATCCCATCTCTTTCAATCTGGGAAATACCTGTTCATTCCCATCCATCATCTGCTGCAGCAATCTCCGATCCGCCTCATATCTGGTTCGGATCATATGTTCTTCCAGTCTCTGTTCTTTTTCCTTCCGTTGTTCATTCTTTTCAAGTATCAAAATGCATCGGTCCAGCACGGAAAGTATCTGTGTCTCCCCTGTCGGTTTCAGCAGATAATCCAGTACATTGAGCTTGATTGCCAGATACGCATACCGAAATAACGAATACGATGTACTGATAATAATCAACCCCGAATATCCTTCCTGACGCAGTTCCTGACACAATTCCAGACCTGTACAACCGGGAATTTGAATATCTACAATCAGAATATCAGGCTGATATTGCCTTGCCATCTTCAACGCACTGTTTCCATCTTCGGCTTCAAAAACAACCTGCAGGACTGGCCTTTTCTCTTCCATAATCATTCGGAGAGCCTGACGTTCAATCACCTCGTCCTCCACAATTCCCACTGTATAATATCTATTCATCTGCATTTTTCTCCCTCTCCGAAAATGGAAGATCTTTCTGGCTGATAACAGAGCAGTCTATATAAACAGTATCTTTCTCCAGAACTTCTCCCTTTGCCAGATGCGCAGCAATCTCCGCGCTTTCATAGCCAATCTCATAACTTTGCTGCACAATGATCGCATCCACAACTCCTTCTCTCAAAAGTTCCAACATCTTTTCAGAGCAATCAAATGTAATGAGATGAACCTTCTGTTCGAGATGCATTTGTTTCAGGATTTGCGCATACAATGTGGTTTCTGATTCCATCAGTCCAAAAATCGCCTGTATATCTGAATTTTCCAGAAGTAATTTTTCAATACTGGAATTTGACATTCTCTCAGAATACCATGGCATCTCTGAAAATTTAATTTCCACTTCCGGCCATTTCTGCTTCAGCGCCTCGCAGATTCCATTAAAGCGTTCTGAAACAGCAGCGGCATTCTCATTGTCCTGAACCACAATAGCTCCTCTGTCAATCCCGTACAACTTATCCAGGGTCTGTACCGCCAGATATCCCGCCTGTTTGTTATCTGTTCCTACATATATGTCACGTAATTCCTGTCCTGGATCCGAATCTACCAGAATGATTTTCATTCCTTTCTGTCTCGCTTTCTCTACTACTTCTGTGTTGGGAATATTTCCATCCGCAATAATTACATCTACCCCGGACATCAGTATCAGATTCCACGCGTCTTCTGCGGTCCAAGTCATCGCATCGCCATCTTCCATAGAAATATCAATATCAAAAAAAGGATTGAAGCAGAAAAAAACATATGGTACATTTATTGAGTTAGAAGAGTGAAATTGAAAATAATACAGACTAACTATTGGTAGATGAAAGTAACTATAGATATAGAGGATAAAGAATGAAAAGAAAGATTGTAATAGCCATTTTATGTGCGGCGGTGTCGATGGGAACCGTTGGATGTGGAAACAGTACGGCATCCGCCAAGACAACACAGACGCAGACAGATAAAAAAGAAGATTCCAAAAGTGAAAACTCCGAAAAATCCAGTGAAGAAAAGCAGAGTCGCGATATATTTGCGATGGATACGTATATGACGGTAACAGCATATGGAGAGCATGCATCTAAAGCAGTAGATAAAGCTGAGACAGAGATCAAACGACTGGATGGAATGTTGTCTACCGGAAATGAAAACAGTGAAGTGTACAAATTAAATCAAAACGGGGAAGCTGTTGTTTCAGATGACACGGCGTACTTGTATGAACGCTCTGAAAAAATATATAAACAGACAAAAGGAGTATTTGACATATCCATCTATCCGGTCATGGATGCATGGGGATTTACAACGGAGAATTACCGGATCCCTGCGGAGGATGAACTGAGTGCGTTACTGAAGAATGTAGATGCATCGAAGATCCAATACGACAAAAAGACAAAAAAAATCACGCTGCCTAAGAATGTGAAAATTGATTTCGGAGGCATTGCGAAGGGATATACATCTTCAAGGATTATGCAGATTTATAAAAAGTGCGGTGTGACGAGCGGTCTGGTAAGTCTTGGAGGAAATGTACAGCTTCTTGGTGCAAAACCAGATGGAAGCGCATGGAAAGTTGCGGTAGAAAGTCCGGAGGAAGACGGAAATTATCTTGGAATCCTGCAGGCAAAGGACAAGGCGGTTATCACATCGGGCGGATATGAGAGATACTTTGAAAAAAATGGGAAGAAATATCATCATATTATTGATCCGTCTACCGGTTATCCGGCAGAGAACGGACTGACTTCGGTAACGATCATAAGTGATGACGGAACACTTGCGGATGGATTATCTACTTCACTTTTTATCATGGGAAAAGAGAAAGCGGAGAAATTCTGGAAGAAGTATAACGATAAATTTGATGTGATTCTGCTTACGGATGACGAACAATTATACGTATCAGAAGGGATCGCGGATGATTTTCAATCGGATTATAAGGTAAATGTAATGAAAAAGTAGAGGCGGAAGATATGGACAAAGAAAAAGTGATCAAAAAAATAAAACAGGGTGCACCGGCTACCTCGGCGATTGTAGTTGCAGCCTGTATCGGGGTGTCGTTAAGCGGCTATCAGGCACCGGTTTATGAAGCTCAGGCGCAGACGAAAGAGACAAAGACAACGGATGCCGAGGAAGCGAAGAAGACAGAAAGCAAGGCAAAAGGTTCTTTTGATCTGGCAGACGGAATCTATAAAGGAACAGGAACCGGTTATGCCGGCGAGGTGACTGTTGCGGTAACGATCAAAGATAAACAGATTACGGCAATCGATATCTTAAGTTCTTCGGACGATGCAGCGTTCTTTAACCGTGCAAAAGCAGTGATAGACAGGATCATTGTAGGACAGACTCTGGATGTGGATGTGGTGTCTGGTGCAACATTTAGCTCTAATGGTATTATCAGTGCGGTGAAGAATGCATTGACAGGAGAAAAAGACAGTGGAGAGACGGGAGAATCCCAGTCCGGAAATGCAGCGGTACAGGGAAGTACACTGTCACTGGCTGACGTACAGGATGCGGCAGCGTATAAAGATGGAACCTATTATGGAACAGGAACCGGATTCGGGGGAACTTTGAAAGTTAAGGTTGTGATCAGCAGAGGAAAGATTACGTCTATTGAGGTTGTGGAGAATCATGATGACAGCAGTTATCTGAATCGTGCAGAAGCATTGATCGGCAATATTATTTCATCGCAGAGTACAAATGTAGATGTAATCTCCGGGGCGACTTACAGTTCGAACGGAATTAAGAGTGCAGTAAGAGATGCACTCCGTCAGGCTGCAGTAAGCGGTAATTCACAGTCTGTGAATGCGAAGACGGAAGATACTTCTAAGACAGAAGACAATACGACTGTCAAAGGCAATTTCCCGTATAAAGAAGGTATTTATTACGGAACGGCAGAAGGGTATAACGGTGAGATAGAAGTAGCGGTGGTTCTTCAGGATAAATCAATCAAGGCAGTACTCGTAACAAAGAATCATGATGATGAAAAATTCTTTAACCGTGCAATGGATGTAGTAAAAAATGTTATGAAAAAACAGAGTACGGATGTGGACGTAGTATCCGGAGCAACTTACAGTTCAAATGGTCTCATAAATGCAGTGAAGAATGCATTAAAAGAAGCAGAAAAGGTAACAAACGGACAGACAACGGAGCCGGATAAGGAAGAAACTGATACTTCAGAACTTGAAAAAGCGATGAAAGAAGCAGAAGAACTGAAACAAGAGGATTATACAGAAGCAACCTATGCGGTTCTTAAGACCAGAATGGAAGACGCACAGAAGCTGCTTGATGCAGATAAGACAGAGATCAGTCAGGAAGATGTGGACCAGGCTCTTGAGAATCTGAACCAGGCACTGGCACTGCTGGAGAAAAAAGATGATGGCGAAGATGATACTACAGTATATAAAAATGGTATCTATGAAGGACGTGCGCTGTGTAGACCGGATGAAGATGAAGATTTCACGGCTTATAATCTGACATTGAAAGTGACAGTGCGGGATGACAAGATTGTTGCTGTTACTGATGTAAAAGGGGACGGAGATTCATCGAATGACAGATATATCCTTCGCGCTGCAAACGGAACATCGAATAAAAAAGGTGTGACAAGCCAGCTGATCGAGAAAGGTAATACAGAAGGAATTGATGCAGTATCGGGTGCAACCTGTACTTCAAAAGCAATCCTGGATGCATGTGAGAACGCCTTGCTTTCTGCAAAAAGACAGTAAAAAGAGACTGAGTTAAAGGAGAGAGAAGAATGAGAGAATTCTGGATGCGCCTGATGAGTGTTGTGGTGATCGTCGGGTTGATATTGGGATATAATTCCGTGCTGGAAGTCAGAGCAAAAGATGAGGAAATTGCAAAACTGAATGCCAAAATCGAAAATACGGAAAGTTTAGAAGATGAGGATTCAAAAAACGGTTCTTATAAAGACGGAACATATACCGGAGAAGCGGATGGATTTGGTGGAACTGTTAAAGTGGAAGTAATAGTAAAAAAGCAGAAGATTAAGGAAGTAAATATTGTCTCTGCTGATGGAGAAGATGGTTCTTATCTGACTATGGCGAAAGATATTATACCGAAGATTCTGGATGCGCAAAGTGCAGAAGTAGATACGATCAGTGGTGCGACTTTCAGTTCTACAGGAATTAAGAATGCGACAAAACAGGCATTAGAAAAGGCGGTAAAATAAATGAATGCAAAACAATTGAAAAAGATACATATATGGATAAGGGCAATCATCCAATTGCTGTATTTTATCTTTATTCCGTCGGTATACACGGCAGCATTTGCAGGTGTGAAATATATATTTACACAGATTGGTGCAGGTGAAAAAGTGGCGCTGACATCATTTGTTACTGTACTTATTGTGGTGTGTGTATATACTGCTGTTTTCGGAAGATTCTTTTGTGGATTTGCCTGTGCATTTGGAAGTCTTGGCGATGGAGTGAATGCATTATACAGACTGATCTGCAAAAAGATGAAAAAGAAACCGGTGCAGATTCCGGACCGGATTGCAGACAGACTTGTATATCTGAAATATGTGATTCTGGTAATCATCGTATTTATGTGCTATGGCGGTGTATACAGTAAAGCACAGGGAACAAGTCCTTGGGATGTATTTTCCATGATACATGCAGGAAATTTTAAACTGAATGGATATCTCATAGGGTTGGTCATTCTGGTATTTCTGATTGTCGGAATGTGTCTGGAGGAAAGATTTTTCTGCAGAAATTTCTGCCCGATGGGAGCTGTATTCTCACTGGTTCCGGTGTTGCCGGTATTTGCACTTCGCAGAGACCGGGAATCCTGCATTCCAAAGTGCAGTGCATGTTCCAGAAAATGTCCGGCGAATATCGGACTTCCGACGGATAGTTCCTGGAAAGTAGAAGGTGACTGTTTCCAGTGCCAGAAATGTATAGATACATGTCCGAAGAAGAATATTCACTGCGGAGTGAAAAAGATCAGAGGCAATGAAATCTGGTTTACAATTTTAAGAGCGTTGATATTACTTGGATTATGTATCTGGCTTGGAGTATAAAATAACATAATATGCAGACATGTGTGGAAAATGCACATGTCTGATTAGTGAAATTTTTTTAATTATAAGTTAGAAAACACTAACTTAATAATAAATATTTTCATTAAGGAGGCTTTTATGAAAAAGAAAGAAATGAAGACAAAAGTAATGGCAGTTGCGATGTCGGCAACCATGGCAGCCAGCATTTGTCCGGCGGTACCGGCGATGGCGGTAACGAAAGATCAGGTGGCAAAGATGGAACATATATGAAGACTGCACATGTCACAAGAACAGAGGATGATGATGAAGATGAATGGAATGAATATGATGTCCGAGTAGCCTTGACTGTAAAAGATGGAAAGTTTTCTGATATTGTAGTAACTCCGGAAAATGGCTATGAGTCTGGTAACGATTCATATTTTAACAAAGCATATTCTAAATCAAAGGGAATAAAATCAAAATTAGCTGGTCAGTCAGCAACAGAAGATACAATTAATAGTTGGGATACCGTATCTACTGCAACAAGATCATCTGATGCCATAAAAAAAGCGGCATTAGAAGCAATCCAGTCAGCACCAGAAGCAAGTACAGCAGCAACTGTAGATACAGCAGCTCTGGAAGCTTCAATTACGAAAGCAAAAGCATTAAAAGAAAGTGATTACACAGCTGAGACATGGAATACGTTAAAGACAGCACTTGCGTCTGCAGAGACAGCACTCGCTGAAAAGAAATCTCAGGATACAGTCGATGCAGCGAAAAAAAATCTTGATAGTGCAATTGATAACTTGAAAGCAGCAGTAAAAGAAGAATATAAATATGTCTATGCAGGACTTAGCTGGGCGGAATACTGGGCAGCAGAAGGAGTACAGGCAGCAGGAGACAGTTCATCATCCAGTGAATTGGATACAAAAGGAGAGTCAGATAAAGGTGCATTTGATGTTGTAACACGTGCAACGGTGAACCATGGACTTCACAGAGGAAGTTATCAGTGTGCGGCAACCATAGAAGCAGAAAATGGAAAATTTTATGAAGTGTCATATTGGACAGATTCAAAGACAGCTGTTCTGACAGATGGAAAAACGATTACATTTGACCGTGGAGCAATCACCGAAGAAGACGGAACAACAACGAAGATGACAAAATATGATGTTACAGGACTGAAATATGTACCGGTAAAAGTAGCGACAGAAGATTATGAAGCATTCTGCAAAGCATACAAAGTTGTAGAAAACGGTGGAGAACTTGCAGGAGGATTTGCCGAGAATAAACTTCAGTCATACAAAGGTCTGAAAGCAAAAGTTACAGCAGATACAAACGGACTTAAGACAGCAACTAAGAATGCGGATGGAACATTCAGTTTCTCAGCAAAAGAGACAGGAACGGAATCTGGAATTGAAGGCCAGAAATTAAAAACAGCACCAACAGCAGAAGAAGCAGGACTTACAGTAAAAGAAGCAAAGGGCTCTTATGGAGAATTTTTAAGAGTAGATCTGACGGGTAATTACGGAGACCTCGGAGCAAATATGCAGAGTGTAAAATGGACATACTATGGAGATGATAGTACATACACGAATGCAAAAGCAACATACGGAACAAAATTTGCAGCAGATAACTGGATGCATAAATCAATGGGGGTTCAGCTTGGCCTTACCAAATCACTTCGTTGTACATTGCCGGAAGGAACAGATGGAACAGGATACTGGACAATTACAATTTCAGCACTGGGGTATAAAGATGTAACATATAATTTCCAGGCAACAGATGAAAACATCGTAAAAGACGCAAAAGAAGAGATCAGTACAACAAATCTGGAAGCAGCAATTAAGAAAGCCGAAAGTCTGACGGAATCAGATTATACGGCCGACAGCTGGGCGGCAATGCAGACAGAGCTTCAGGAAGCAAAAGATGAATTAAAAACACCGCATTCACAGGCAACAGTAGATGAGGCAGCCAGTCATCTGAATGCAGCAATCGAGGCACTTGCAAAAGCAGAGAAAAAAGAGACTTATGTTCTCATGAACATCCCATACGCAGCATTCTACAGATCAGAGACAACAAACAATGATGTGGATGTTGACGTATTTACTTCAGCAACGAAGAACAAGACACGTACTACAGGACTTGCAGGTGGTTCTTATCATGAAAATGCAGATGGATCACAGATTGATGGTATTACATTTGCTGTGAAAGTAGATACTTCAGTAGATCTTACAAAATACAAAGAAGTAAAAGATACGGATAAAGTTGATATTACAGTAACGAACCGTGGACAGACATCTACCACAACATTAGAAGGAAAAGATACACTTTTTGAAAACGAGACATATGCATACTATCCATTGACAGAGGCTCCTGCAAATTACAAAGAAGTTTCTATGGACAAGGATGGAAAACTTGTATTCAGCGAGGTTAAAGGAAAGAAAGCAGAAGTTCTGACAGGTGTTACGGCAGAATTGTTAACACAGTCTTCTTATGGAGATTACCAGCTCAATCTGGACGGACTTCCGGAAGATAAGATTGCATCTTCTAATGTAAATGCAGTCGTTGTAAAGACAACAGATGGAACTGCCTATGGTATGCGTCATCTGGAGAACATCTGGAGAGGAAATGAGCTCGCTTGGAGTACCGGATATACAGAGTCAGTACATGGTTGCCCGACATCTTCAGCGCATTATGCATCTATGATGGGCAAGACGATTGACAGTATTGAATATTATACAACAAATGGTCTATATACAATTGATGTTAATGATCTTTATGTCCCTGTAAAATTTGCAAAAACAGAGGATGCTGTTAAGGTTGCAGATGCAGATATTTCTGCTGGTAAGACGGCGATAGAGCTGAATCTTAGGGATGATTTTGATCCGGAATACACCGTTGAAGGATTGAATGTGAAAGTAGAAGGCAATGTATTAACATTTAAAGCAGATTCTTCAATTAATCCGGGGAAATATACACTTACAGTAAAAGATAAAAATGGAAAATATGCAGATTTGAAAACAACATTCATTCTGTCAACAACAGATATGCCGGCAACATATGATGCAGATAACAAAAAGCTTACAGTGGCAGAAAACAGTAATGAGGAAGCATTCAATACTTATATCGGAAATATTACATCTGTAAATGTGAACGGCACCGATTATGCAGCAAGTGGAAGAGGTTCTGTAAAGATTATTGATAAAGACGGAACGCTGGTGACAGATGCAGCACCATTTAAAGATGCGGCGGTCGGAACAGAATTCCAGATCACGGTTACATCAACTGGTTATACAACACCTCTTACATTTACATACAAAGTTCCGGGAGAAACTCCGGCGCCATCTGAAGTAGATACAACGAAACTTGCAGCAGCAATTGAAAAGGCAGAAGGATTAAACGAATCAGATTATACAAAAGACAGCTGGAAAGCACTTCAGTCAGAGCTGACAAAAGCGAAATCTGCACTGGAAGCAAAAGAGAGCCAGGATACAGTTGATAAAGCAGCAGATAGCCTGAACAAAGCAATCGACGCACTGGAAGCAGCGACACCGGATGAGCCGACGAAAGAAGTATCAACAGATGCACTTGAAAAAGCAATTAAAGCAGCAGGTGCTTTAAAAGAATCAGATTATACAGCAGACAGCTGGAAAGCACTTCAGTCAGCACTGGCTGAGGCTGACACAGCACTGAAAGAAAAGAAAAATCAGGATACAGTTGATAAAGCAACTGAGAAGCTGAATAAAGCAATCAGTGCACTTGTGAAAAAGGATGCAGGACAGAAAGTTAACGGTACAAATGGAACAACCGGTACATCAGGCAAATCCGGTAAGACAGGATCCACATTGAATACGAAGAGTGGAAAAGCTGCGAAGACCGTAGATCCATCAAGCATGTTTGCGTGGTTAGGACTTGCAGTAACATCTCTCGGAGCCGGAATCGGAGGATTCTCACTTAAGAGAAAGAAAAGAGAAGATGAAGAATAGTATGAGTTGTATAAAACAACAAATTACAGATTAGAGTAACTTAAGAAAAAGTACCCATGGTAACATAAGTAATATGACACTGTGGGTACTTTTTTTATTCTATATACCGGAAACTTCACAAAGGCTACATAGTTCTCTGCTATAATAATTAAGATCAAAGAAAAATATATCATGAAAATATAAATTTAAGAGGAGGGCCGGGTCTTATGGATAAGATCAAAATATTAGTAGTAGATGATGAAAGCAGGATGCGGAAACTGGTGAAGGATTTTCTGGAAAGAGAAGGATATCAGGTGATCGAAGCCGGAGATGGTATGGAAGCAATGGAACAATTTTATGATGAAAAAGATATTGCGCTGATCATCCTGGATGTGATGATGCCAAGAATGGACGGCTGGCAGGTATGCCGTGAAGTGCGCCAGTCATCCAAAGTTCCGATTATCATGCTGACTGCAAGATCAGAAGAGAGAGACGAATTACAGGGATTTGATCTTGGTGTCGACGAATATATCTCAAAACCATTCAGTCCGAAGATCCTGGTAGCCAGAGTGAATGCAATCTTAAGAAGAGCCAATGTAATAGGAGAGAGTGATGAGATCAATGCCGGCGGAATTGTGATCGACAAAGCGGCACATCAGGTGAAGATTGATGATAAGGAGATTGAATTAAGCTTTAAAGAATTTGAACTTCTGACATATTTTGTTGAGAATCAGGGCATTGCATTATCAAGAGAGAAAATTTTGAATAACGTATGGGATTACGATTATTTTGGAGATGCAAGAACCATTGATACACATGTTAAGAAGTTGAGAAGCAAACTTGGAGAAAAAGGAAATTATATCAAGACAATCTGGGGGATGGGTTACAAATTTGAGGTTGATGAAGAATGAAGATCATAAGTGAAGAAAAAAAAGCAAAGATCAAAAACAGGCATCATTCGATCAAGACGCAGATGATCATGGCGTTTGTAGGACTGCTGATCTGCCTGGTAGTGACATTAATGTTCATCAATGGAAAATTTTTGGAACCATATTATATCAGTAAGAAGGAATCCCGTTTTATAGAGCTTTATGAAAAGCTGAATAATGTATCAAATGAAGATAAGTGGAACAGTGCAAGGAAAAATAGTTCACTTATTCATTTCGCTGAAAAGAATAATATTTCTTATCTGGTCATAGAAAAAGATAATGATGTACATACAAATGTGCATGATAAGAATATGCTGAAGAATCAGATGATGGGATATTTTCTGAATCAGGCACAGAAAGAAAGCAGAATCCTGGATTCCACGGAAGTTTACCAGATCAATCAGTCATGGGATCCATGGAATCAGAACTATTATGTAGATATGTGGGGAAGCC
>OFLY01001422.1_pt1 | contig 14394 bp, 9 predicted proteins | sample 1541161 | NCBI WGS metagenome assembly OFLY01 (sample SAMN04209247, study PRJEB22552) | human gut metagenome | biome: gut; material: feces | host: Homo sapiens | place: USA: Oklahoma | reverse complement strand
GGCAAGAATAATTCTATAATATCTGACACGCCTTATTCTCCAACAAGTATATATAATGGAAAGCTTTACTTCTCAGACCCTAACGGACGTCACCATATACTTTCTATGGATACTAAGACCTGTCAGATTGTTAATTACTACGACAGCAATTCTTACCTTACATTGATTGATAATAATTACGCTTATTATATAGACCTTGACAAACAGTATTCACTTGTAAGACTTAATACATCTAACAAAACTCTTGAATTATTGTATGGAGAAAAAGGAAACAAAGTCGTTAATTATAATGTGTATGGAAACAAAATATTTTTCCAGGTGGAAAGCACAGATGGAATGACAGGCCTTTACAGGATGAATATTGATGGAACGCAGATTGAAACTATTGCTATAGGCAATATTACCAACATTCACTGCACATCAAAATACACATTTTTCCAGTATTATGAAGATCAGGGAGTCCTTTACAGAGTAAGCACAAGTGGTGCTGATACATCTGTTGAACAGATTACTATCAAATAACATTTTTATAAATATCATATAAAATAATGCCCCGCACTTTCAAATCAGTGCAGGGCATTTATTATATCTTACTCTTCAGTTTTCTCTTCTTCAATCTTAATTGAAAGCTCATCAAGCTGCTTAGCATCTACAACATCAGGTGCATTAGTAAGGAGACAAGATGCATCCTTTACCTTAGGGAAGGCAATAACATCTCTGATTGAATCTCTCTTAGCCATAAGCATTACAAGTCTGTCAAGACCATAAGCAAGTCCTGCATGTGGAGGAACACCATACTTGAATGCATCAAGCAGGAATCCGAACTTTTCATTAGCAACTTCATCTGTAAGTCCAAGTGCCTTGAACATTCTGCTCTGAACATCAGCCTGATGGATTCTTACTGAACCGCCACCGATTTCTGTTCCGTTAAGAACAATATCATAAGCCTTTGCACGAACTGCACCAGGATTAGTCTCAAGCATATCAAGATCCTCATCCATAGGCATTGTGAATGGGTGATGCATTGCAACATATCTTTCTTCTTCATCTGACCATTCAAACTGTGGAAACTCTGTTACCCATAAAAACTTATAATCAGACTTATCAAGAAGTCCCATCTGATCAGCAAGTTCTACTCTTAAAGCACCTAGTACATTCCATACAATCTTATTTCTGTCAGCAGCGAATAAAAGAAGATCCCCTGCTTCACCATCCATAGCCTTAACAAGGGCATTCATCTGATCCTCTGTCATAAACTTTGCAAATGATGACTTATATGAACCATCTTCGTGAATTGCAATATAAGCAAGACCTTTTGCACCATATCCCTTAGCAAAATCAACAAGTGCATCAATCTTCTTACGAGGCATGCTTCCCTGTCCCTTTGCGTTGATTCCTCTTACAGAACCGCCATTCTCAAGTGCTCCCGTAAATACTCCAAATCCACAATCCTTAACAATATCTGATACATTCTGTAATTCCATACCAAATCTTAAATCAGGCTTATCAGAACCAAATCTGTCCATAGCTTCCTGCCATGTCATTCTCTGGATTGGAAGCTTTACATCAACATCAAGAACTTCCTTAAAAAGGTATGCAAGAAGTCTTTCATTAACATCGATTACATCATCAACATCAACGAATGATAATTCCATATCAATCTGTGTAAATTCAGGCTGTCTGTCAGCTCTTAAATCTTCATCTCTGTAACATTTTGCAATCTGAATATATCTGTCAAAACCTGAGCACATAAGCAACTGCTTATATAACTGTGGAGACTGTGGTAATGCATAGAAGCATCCCGGATGTACTCTACTAGGTACTAAATAATCTCTCGCACCTTCAGGTGTACTCTTACATAATGTTGGAGTTTCAATTTCAATAAATCCTTCATTTGACATAAACTTTCTAATAAAAGTTGTAATATCACTTCTCATCTTAAGATTTCTCTGAAGATGAGGCTTTCTTAAATCAAGGTATCTATATTTTAATCTTAACTCTTCTCTAGTATTAGCATCTTCTTCAACAGGGAATGGAGGTGTTTCAGCTTCTGATAAAATTCTAAGTGTGTTTACAGTTACTTCAATATCACCTGTTGCCATATTTTCATTAACTGCACCACTACGCTGTCTAACAACACCTTCTGCTGCAATAACAAATTCGCTTCTAAGATTTTTAGCTTTTTCAAAAACTTCACCATTGTTTTCATCAAAAACTAACTGTAAAAGACCTGAACGATCTCTTAAATCTATAAAAATCAAGCTTCCTAAATTTCTTCTTTTCTGGACCCATCCCATTACAGTTACAGTTTCACCAATATTCTTATTAGATACTTCTGTACATCTGTGACTTCTATGAAGTCCCTGCATTGACTCTGCCATAATTCTTCCTCCTAATTCATCCACTGTGAAATAAAATATATTATTTTAATGGGTTCTTATAGAATTCTTTGAATTCTTCATAACCCTGCTCTTTTAACTGTTCTTTCTGGAACTTTTTATTCTTATTCATTCTTGTTACAAGAACCTGAGTACCATTCTTTCTTTCTTCCTGAGCCTGTGCAATAACATCACAAAGTGCATCTTCCTTAACACCTTTTTCAATAAGATAAGCAACCTTATTGTATTCTTCAGGAATCTTAAAGCCCTGTTCCATTAATAATAAAACAATACGTTCAAAACCAATTGAAAAACCACAGGCTGGAACATCATGTCCAATGAATTTTCCAACCATCTTATTGTATCTTCCGCCACCACCGCAGCTTCCACCAAATTCAGGAATTGCAATTTCAAAAATTGTTCCTGTATAATATGACATACCTCTAACTAAAGTAGGATCAAATACAATTTCAAAATCAGATGACTTCGTAGCCTTAACACTTTCAATAATCTCGTTCATCCACTGCTTAACATCATCTTCCATATAATCACCAAGCTTTTCAGCCAAATAATCAATAGGATTAGCCTGCTGTTCAATTTCTTTAAATAAAGAAACGTACTTATTTACTGATTCTTCAGAAAATTCATATTTAATAAGTTCTTCCTTAACTCCTTCAAGACCAATCTTGTCCATCTTGTCAAGAATAATAAATACGCTGTCATAACTTTCTTCAGGGAAACCACTGTAAGCAGCCATAGCCTTTAATATTCTTCTCTCGTTAATTCTAATCTGGAAATTCTTAAATCCAAGCTTTCCAAGTGTTGTTGTAGTTGCAAGAATCAATTCGATTTCTGCCAGGTTACTTGGGTCTCCAAGAATATCAATATCACACTGCATAAACTGACGATAACGACCTCTCTGTGGTCTGTCAGCTCTCCAAACACTCCCCATCTGTAAAGCCTTAAAAGGTGATGGCAAGTTATTGGCATTATTTGAATAATATCTTACAAGAGGAACTGTTAAGTCATATCTTAACCCGTTGTCAACAACATCCATATCTGTCTGTGCTGTTTCAAGATTAAGCTTCTCGCCTCTTTTTAAAATCTTAAAAATTAACTTTTCGTTTTCTCCACCCTGCTTATTAGTAAGGTTAGAAATATTTTCTACACAAGGTGTTTCAATCTGTGTAAAACCGAAAGCCTTATATGTATCTTTAATTACGTTCTGCACATAATTTCTTATTTTCATCTCTTCAGGAAGAATATCTTTCATTCCTGTAACAGGTTTCTTGCTTAATGCCATTTTCTATGTCTCCTTATTATTTTTCTCACAACCATAAATTTTACTATTGTTTTTTATTTTTAACAACCCATAGATTGAAAGTATTTTCTTTTTCTTTCAATCATTTCGTCAATTCTTTCAATATATTGGTCTACATTCTTTACAGTATCTATTCTTTTGCCCTCTTTTCTATCCGGTGACAAAAGCTTAGTAACCGCTCCTGCTCCAACGGCCCATACATCCTGAAAGTCACCCATCATAAGAATATTGTAAAGGCCTTCACAACCTTCAATAGAATATCCTACATTTTCCTGATTACCTGCCATATTCTTCTGTCTATATAGATAATAAGGTTTCATATTCATCTCTTCTGAATACTTTTCTGTAACTTTCATAAGTTCAGAACTATTTTCCATATGCATGTCAGAATATTTATCTTTCATAATATTTAAACGTGCTGCTCTCTTTAACGCAAGAGAATGTACGGTTATTCCTTCCGGACTAAGTTTCTTTGCCTCTTCCATAGAATATCTTACCATTTTTTCATCTTCTTGTGGAAGTCCAAGAATAAAGTCCATATTTATATTATTAAAGCCACACTGTCTTGCAAGCTTAAACGCTTCCTTAATCTGTTCTACAGTATGTCGTCTTCCAATAATATCTAAAGTTTCCTGATTCATCGTCTGGGGATTAATTGAAATTCTTGAAACATTATGTTTCTTTAATGTTTTAAGCTTTTCTTCAGTAATACTGTCAGGTCGTCCCGCTTCAACAGTAAACTCTCTTACTGTGCTAAAATCAAAATTCTCCTTAAGACTTGTAATCAACCTATCCATCTGATCAGGTTCCAATGTTGTAGGAGTTCCTCCTCCAATATATACCGTGTTAAGTTCACGACCTTTTAATTGTTCACCTAAGAATTTAATCTCTTTTATGACGCTGTCTACATAACTGTCAACCTTATCCTTGTACATTGATATAGGATAAGATGTAAACGAACAATAAAGGCATGTAGTTGGGCAAAAAGGAATTCCAACATAAAGACTGTATCCTTCTTTATAATTAATATCTGATAATATTCTGCTTTCTCTTCTTGAAATGTCAATTGCAAGGTTAAGCTTTTCATCAGAAATCAAATAAGTTTCCTTCATTGTCTTTCGGACCTGCTCTTCTCTCATTCCCTGTTCAAACAACATTCCTGGAATTTTGGCAGGTCGTATTCCCGTAAGATTGCCCCAAGGCAATTCCTTGCCTGTATCCTTTGACATAACACTGTACAAAAGCTTTTTTAAAACATTCTTTAACTCTGTTCTATGAGTTTTAGATAAATCGCAGTGGTTAACAATACCACTGCAGTCTATTTCATAATGTTCTTCAAAAAGCTTTTTTTCATTGTCTGACAATATTATATTTATTCTATTTTCTTCATAAACAACTTTTAAAATTCTATAGTAATCCTGAACCTGACTATTAATCTTAAATGGATGTCCCATATAAAAAGCCTGAACCATGGATTGTACATCATATTGAAATTCTTCCAGTACTATCTGAATATCAATCATTAATAATATACCTTCTCTGTTCCTATTGTTGTGCTGTCATTATGTCCCGGCAAAACTGCTGTTTCATCAGGAAGTTTCTTTAATAATTTTTCTCTAATTGATTTCATTATTTCAGATTCGCTTCCACCCGGAAAATCTGTTCTTCCTCTGCTTCCGTGGAATAATGTATCACCGCTAAATAAGATTTCATTGTCTTCCAAATAATAACATCCGCTGCCTGGTGTATGTCCCGGTGTTGCAATAAATGTCATATTAATTCCTGCCAATGTAATCTTCTGTCCGTCTTTTAAGAACTCATCTGCTTCAATTGTCATTGGTGAATCAAAATATGAAGAAAGATTCATTTTTTTATTTCCAATTAACTCTTTTTCAGCTTCTGATACATAAACCTTAATTCCGTATCTTTCCTTTAAAGCATTTACGGCACCAATGTGGTCATAATGACCGTGTGTTAAAATAATTGCTACAGGTTTCATTTCCATTTTTGAAATATTTACGGAAATTTTAAGTTCATTTTCACCCGGATCAACTATAAATCCTTCGCCTGTTTCTTTATTTTTACATAAATAACAATTAGTGTAGCACTCGCTAACTAAAAGATTTCTAATTTCAATCTTTCCCATATATTCTCCATTTCATATTTATTTCTGTACATATCTGTTAATGTTTTGACTTTTTATTTAAAATTGTCAGCCTGTTGTTCTTTCAATATCAATAATGCTGTCAATCTGTCTTATTCTTGAAATAAGACTGTTAAGCTCCTCAGTTCCCTGAATTGCAAATGACATAGATATTGTGGCTATTTCAGACTTACTTGTTCTACTGTTAATACTGTTAACATCAATGTTTTTCTCTGTAAATATTTTAGAAAGGTCTGTTAAAATACCTACTCTGTTATGAGCATATATGACAATCTCTGTCATATATTTGCCGTCCTGCTTTCCTTCATCAGCAGCCCAGCTTGCCTCAATAAGTCTTCCTCTTTCAAAATCAGGAAGATTAATTATATTAATACAGTCTGTTCTATGAATTGACACACCACGTCCTCTTGTAACAAAACCAATAATTTCATCACCGGGAACAGGGCTACAGCATTTAGAAAATCTAACTGCCACATCATCCATACCTTCGACAATAATTCCACTCTTTGATGTATGTGTCTTATTTTCAGCCTTTTCGCCTATTGTTGAATTAAGAACATCCTGATCTGTTATTTCTTTTCTATGGGTCTTGTTGTATTCCTCAACAAGCTTATTTACAATCTGTCCTTCTTTAAGTCCACCGTGACCTACGGATGCAACTAAAGAGTTCCAATCCTTATAGCTATATTTAAGTCTTACTTTTTCCATATATTCAGGTTTTAAAATATCCTGCAATACAATGCCTTTAGACTTACAATATTTATCTATAAGTTCCTTACCTTTAATAATATTTTCTTCTTTATTCTGTAACTTAAACCATTGATTAATCTTGTTCTTTGCCTGTGTACTTTTAACAATCTTAAGCCAGTCCATACTTGGTCCGTTAGAATTGTTAGATGTTACAACTTCTACCTGATCACCGTTCTGAATCTTATAATCAATATTTACCATCTTTCCGTTTACTCTGGCACCAACCATCTTGTTACCTACTGCACTATGAATACTGTAAGCAAAATCAATTGGTGTTGAACCATTAGGTAGACTCTTAAGGTCTCCATTAGGTGTGAAGCAATATACATTTTCAGAGAACATATTAAGGTCATCTTTGAGAAGGTTAAGAAACTCGTGATTATCAGACAAGTCTCTCTGCCATTCAAGAATCTGTCTTAACCAACTAATCTTCTGTTCCTCATTGTCACCTTCACCTGTTATGTTTTCTTTGTATTTCCAATGGGCAGCGATACCATATTCTGCTGTTTTGTGCATTTCCATTGTACGAATCTGGATTTCAAACGGCTGACCGTTAGGTCCGATTAATGTTGTATGAAGTGACTGGTACATATTCTGCTTAGGCATCGCAATATAATCCTTAAATCTTCCCGGTACAGGAGTATATTTCTCGTGGATAACGCCCAATGCACCATAACATTCCATTACTGTGTCAACAATAATACGAATGGCAAAAACATCATAAATCTGGTCTAATGTTTTGTGCTGGTTAACCATCTTCTTATAAATACTGAAATAATGTTTTACACGTCCATCTATTGTAGCTTTAATTCCTGCCTTCTCAATATATCCGGCAACTTCAGCTATAAGCTGGCTCATAAATTCTTCTCTATGTTCAAGTCTTAAATGAACACCATCTACCAAATCTTTATATTTCTCAGGTTCTAAATATCTAAGGGCCAAATCGTCTAACTCTATCTTAATCTTAGAAATACCAAGACGGTCTGCAATTGGAGCATAAATCTCCATTGTTTCCTTTGACTTTTCTTTCTGCTTCTCAGGTGTCATATACTGCAAAGTTCTCATATTATGAAGTCTGTCGGCAAGTTTTATAAGAATTACACGAATATCCTTTGCCATGGCAAGAAACATCTTTCTAAGATTTTCTGCCTGCTTTTCTACTTTGTCAGCATCATAGTCTAATTTTGTAAGTTTTGTAACACCATCAACTAAGTCTGTTACTTCCTCTCCAAACTCGCTAATCATCTGCTCCCTTGTAACTTTTGTATCTTCCATTACATCGTGAAGCAATCCTGCCATAATTGATTCTTTATCCAATTCAAGATCAGCAAGAATCAGTGCAGTGTGAATAGGGTGAATTATATAAGGCTCACCTGATTTACGTTTCTGGTCACCGTGAGATTTCTTTGCGAAATTGTAAGCTTTGTCAATTGCACTCAAATCACCTGCTGAAGGATGATATCTTTTAATCTTGTCTATAAGTCTGCTATATAATTCCTCCGGTGTAGCATGTTCTTCTTCTTTCGGTATAACACCATGATTTTCAATTTTTACGTTAATGTTGTTTTTTTCGCCCATAGAGTATCTCCATCAAAAAAATTATTTGCCTTCGTAAACTACAACTGACTCTACATTATATCCTTCAAGAGCCTTTCTTCCGTTAAGTCCTGCCAATTCAGTTAAGAATAAACATGAAACAACTTCTCCTCCTAAACGCTCAACTAAGTTAATTGCTGCCTTAACTGTTCCACCTGTAGCTATTAAATCATCTACTATAACTACTTTCTGTCCTTCTTTAATGGCATCAGTATGAATTTCTATTTCAGCACTTCCATATTCCAAATCATATGATTCTGAAATTGTTTTCCATGGAAGCTTTCCTTTCTTTCTAATTGGAACAAATGCCTTTTTCATGTCAAATGCAATAGGTGTACCAAACATAAATCCTCTTGCTTCCAGACCAACTATAACATCAAAATCTTTGTCCTTAATCTTATCTTCCATACTTTTAATGGCTAACTGTAATCCTTCAGGATCCTGTGTTACTGTTGTAATGTCTCTGAAAATAATTCCCTGTTCCGGAAAATCAGGAATGCTTCTAATGTACTTTTCTACTGTGCTCATTTTTTCCTCCTAATGTATATGGCTTCTTTAATTATTATATGTTTTAAAAAAAGTATGTTTTATACACACTTTAGGTATATAGAAGTATTTTACCCTTATTAGCAAAATCTATCAATAACTATTTGTAAATCTATGTTACCTCTAAACTCATTTATTGTAGGATAAAAGGTTGCCATAAATGTAATTGCATTATTTTGACCAAGTAAAGCTTTATTAATCTCTTCCTGTCCAAATTTTTCCTTAATAAATCCCATAAATTCTTGAGTTCTGTCAAACATTATAGCCGTCATTCTGTAATTTGTACTGTTTTCAATTGTCAATTTCAGCACATTTCCGGCTTTTCCCAATATTTGAAGTTTTTTAATTTTTAAGTTTTTGTCTGCAAAAATAGGCTTCTCGTTTCCTTTTCCAAAAGGTGCAAGTGTTTTTAATTCTTCAACAAGATTCATTGAAATATACTCAATTGGAAGCTGCATGTCTATCCAGACTTTAAGGCATAAATCAGCTTCCGTCAAAGTACTGTTCTCGTTTAATCTTTTTCTGAGAAGTTCTATGTTTTCTTTTGGAAGAGACACACCTGCAGCCATTTTGTGGCCACCAAACTTAAGAAACAAATCCTTAACCTTGCAAAGTTCTTCATACATATCATATTCCTCAATAGATCTTCCTGAGCCTTTCACACAATCTTTGGCATCCGTCAGAACTATTACCGGCTTATTACACCTTTCTCTAACTCTTCCTGCAATAATTCCGGCTATACTTTCGTGACAATCTTTTAAATATATTACCAAAACATTGTCATCATAGTCTTTTGCTATTTCAATTGCTTTTTTTGTTCCTTCTTCAGTCATAGCTTTTCTTTCGTCATTTAATTCTTTTAATGACGTGGCAAGAATATCAGCTTTTCCCTTATTCGTTTCACTTAAAAGTTCCATGGCTTTCTTAGCTGTATCAAGTCGTCCACTGGCATTTATGCACGGTCCCAAAACAAACCCTATATGGTATGAGTCAATGTTGTTCTTGTCTATTTTGCAGGCATCTATTAATGCATTTAAGCCAACATCTTTACAGTTCTTTATCATTTTAAGCCCATATTGAACAACCATTCTGTTTTCGCCCTGAAGTTCAACTACGTCACATATAGTTGCTAAAGCAGCATATGGAAGTAACCGGTAAACGTCTCTTTTTGATATGCCATAGGACTCTGTCAGTGCTGAAATTAGTTGAAAGGCAACCATTGCCCCACACAATTCCTTAAAAGGGTATCCACAATCTTTCTGTTTGTGATTAATTACTGCATCAGCTTTTGGAATAATATATTCTCGCCCCTGTTCTGTTTCCGTATATGGAACTTCGTGATGGTCTGTTACAATTATTGTCATTCCAAGGCTTTTAGCATATTCAACCTGATCGTATGCGGCAATTCCGTTGTCACAGGTCAAAATTGTATCTATTCCCTGGTCGAAAGCTTTTTTTATAAGATTCTCGTTAATACCATAGCCATCTTCTATTCTGTGAGGTACAACAACATCAACTACTGCTCCAAGCTTTTTAAGTGATCTATACAAAATATACCCTGAGCAGACACCATCCACATCATAATCACAAATAACTCTTATTCTGTTTCCGGCAGCAATTTTGATTTTTAAAATATCAACTGCTTTATCCATATCTTTAAACATCCATGGTGAACTTAGTCTTTCAATGTCGGGAGAAAGATATTTTTTAATATTTTCATCACCTATAACATTCCTGTTTCTAAGTAATCTTGCCAGAATGGGACTAATGTTAAATTTTCTGCTTATTTCATTGAAATCTGCTTTTTTAGTTTGCAGATACCATCTTTCTTTCATAGTTTCTCCATAAGATTAAGAAACGGTATCACCAATGGCAATACCGTTTTCTAAAATCTAACAATTATTATTTATCAGATTTCTTTCCTTTTAAAACATACCATAATGAACCTGTAATGAATACAGATGAGAATGCACCGGCAATCATACCTGTCATAAGTGGTAATGTAAATTCTCTAATTGATGAAACACCCATGATGAAAATCATAAATACCATTACGAATGTTGTTAAAGTTGTATAGATACTTCTTGTAAGTGTCTGTGTAATACTTCTGTCAACTATTTCAATCATCTTGTCATCACGCTTCATAGCTGCCTTGTTTTCTCTAATTCTGTCAAAGATTACGATTGTAGCATTAATTGAGTAACCTACGATTGTAAGCATACATGCAATAAATGTTGTACCAACTGTAACTCTTGATAATGCATAGAATCCGATAACTATAAGTACGTCGTGGATTAATGCCATAACAGCTGCAAGAGCGAAATGGATGTTCTTAAATCTAATCCAAATGTAGAATAACATACAGATTGTGGCAAGAACTGTTGCGACTACTGCATCACTTCTCATTTCCTTACTTACTGTATCTGAAATCTTAGTATTAGTAAAGTTCTGTTTGTCATCTACTGCCTTGTAATCTTTTACAAGCATATCTTTCATTTCTTCAAATTCATTGTCTTTGAAGTTTCTAGTCTTAATTGTGAAAAGTCCGTCTTTGTTAGTATCTTTCTGTGCCTGAATATCAGTTGAATTTAATAATTTTTCAATTGCAGGTTTAACATTGCTGTTAAATTCATCCATTGTATAGTTTTCACTAAACTGAATTTCTGTAGATGTACCACCCTTAAATTCAATACTATAGTTAAATGCACCACCGTTGTTAGCTGAGTTAAAGATTAATCCACCAATACCAATTGCGATACAAACAATAGCGATTCCAAAGAATACTTTTCTCTTTTCAACAAAATTGATATTCTTTCTTGTCTTTTCTTTTCCGTAGAACTTAGGTGCCTGAAATCCCATATAGTAAAGAATCCATACAAATATTCTTGAAATAACAAGTGATGTGAACAACTGAATTAAAATACCAATTCCTAATGTTGTTGCAAATCCCTGTACTGTACCTGAACCCTTCCAAAGAAGAACCAAAGCTGCGATTAATGTTGTAATGTTACCATCGATAATAGCTGAGGCTGCTTTCTTGAAGCCTGTCTTAATAGCTGTTTCTGTTCTTCTGCCGGCAGCAATTTCTTCTCTGATACGTGCGTAAATAATAACGTTAGCATCAACTGCCATACCAATGTTAAGGATAATACCTGCAATACCTGGTAATGTAAGTGTTAAATCAAATCCATTTAATGCAAGTAACATTAATTCTACATATGTAAGTAATGCAAGTCCTGCAGCAAGTCCCGGGATTCTATAAACTATTAACAAGAACAAAATAATGATAATGAAACCAATGATTCCGGCTTTAATACTCTTTGATAATGCATCACTACCAAGCTGAGCACTCTGAACCTTATGACTGATTTCCTTTAATTCTACCTTTAAAGCACCAATTCTAATGTTTGAAGCTAATTCTTCAGCTTCCTTAAGACTCTTCTGTCCGTTAATTTCAGCCTGTCCACCTGTAATAGCTGACTGAATTTTTGGTGCACTTAAAATCTCATCATTATAGATAATGTATGATGACTGTCCAACATACTGAGTTGTCATTTCACCGAAAGCTGTTGTTCCTTTCGAATTAAATTCAAGATTTACAACATATTCTGTCTTTCCTGTATCCTTGTTTTTTGAAGCAACACCCTTAGCGTCTGCCACTTCATTACCTGATAACCAAACTTTGTAATAGTTATTTCCAACCTTAACATATTCGTGATTATCAATCTGTTCATCTGTTGGTTTGTCTGTTGTTGCTGTACAGAAGTATAAAGCTCCCGGCTTACCAAGTTCTTTTACTACTGCATCTGCATCATATTCACCCGGAATATCAACAGTGATTCTATCGTCACCTTCTTTGTAAGCTGTTGCTTCACTACTGAAAGTATGAACTCTGTTTTCAAGTTTCAATCTTGTGTCTTCTAAATCAGTTGCTGTAAAACTTTTAGTCTTGCTATCATCAACCTGATAACTAACGCTTGTACCACCCATTAAGTCCAAGCCCTGTGTTACGTTCTGTGCACTACCTGTATGACGTCCGCCTACACCGAACATAACAACGTAGCCTAAAAATAAGACTACTGCAATAGAGATTATAAAACATATAATACTCTTTGTTTTGTTCATTTTCATTTTCATTTTTTTAATAAACCTCTTTCTCATTATCAGCTAACGCTGCCTTAATCATAATTGAACATTCTACTCTCTTTCTTTCCATTTCACATCCAATCTCATATGCATCATTGATTGTTCCATGAAAATTAAATGAGTTGGCTGCACAACCGCCACTGCAATAAAATCTTGCAAAGCAGTTTTTGCATTTCTCTTTTGAGTATACGTTACAGTTTCCAAATGTTTTTACAAGGTCAGTTCTCTTTATGCCCTCATCAACATTGCCCATTAAAAACTCTTCATTTCCAACGAACTGGTGACATGGATAAAAATCACCCCAAGGTGTTACTGCCAAATACTCTGTACCTGAACCACATCCTGATAATCTCTTGTAAACACAAGGTCCCTGATTTAAATCAATCATAAAGTGGAAGAAATTAAAGCCTCTTCCTTCTTTCTCACGTTTAATATATTCCAAAGCTAACTTGTCATATTCTTCCATTATCTTTGGCAAATCCTCTTCTCTAATTGAATAAGGATCTTCTTCCGGTCCTACAACCGGCTCGATTGACATCTGCTTAAATCCCAAATCCGCAAAGTGCTTTACATCTTCTGAGAAATCTAAATTGTCTCTTGTAAATGTACCTCTGACATAATAATTGCTCTGATTTCTGCTTTCTGCAAGTTTTTGGAATTTAGGAACTATTAAATCATAGCTTCCCTTTCCTGTTCTAAATGGTCTCATTCTGTCATTAACTTCTTTACGACCATCAAGACTCAAAACAACATTAGACATTTCCTTATTAAGGTATTCCATTATTTCGTCATTTAAAAGCACTCCATTAGTTGTCAAAGTAAATCTAAATTTCTTATGGTTAGATTCTTCAAGTGAACGGCCATATTCTACTAACTGCTTTACAACGTCCCAGTTCATTAATGGTTCGCCACCAAAGAAGTCAACCTCAAGATTTACTCTGCTTCCTGAATTTGCCACAAGGAAATCTAAAGCCTTCTTTCCGACTTCAAAGCTCATCATGGCTCTTCTGCCATGATATTCACCTTCTTCTGCAAAACAATATTTGCAGGCAAGGTTACAGTCGTGGGCAATATGTAAGCATAACGCTTTTACAACTGTCTGTCTCTTATCTTTGAATTCTTCAATAAAAGGCTGATAAATATCTTGAGTAAACAGCTGTCCATCTTCCTTTAATTGATTAACCTCACTAATTGCTTCTTCAATGTCTGCCTTGTCATACTTATCTGACAACCGCTCAACAATCTTTGAGGTTTCTGTATCTTCAAATAATGCAATAACATCATATGTAACATCATCTACTACGTGAACCGCTCCACTTTCAACATCCATTACAATATTGTATCCATTACTCTTATACTGATGAATCACTGTAATATCCTCCTACCATAACGCAGAAAGTGCGCCAATGGCGCTCTTTCCGGTTAAAATTATTTAATTTTTAATTATTTATTTTCGCAAGTCTGGTTTCCTACTGTACAGGATGTCTTACATG
>OFLY01001420.1_pt1 | contig 14431 bp, 11 predicted proteins | sample 1541161 | NCBI WGS metagenome assembly OFLY01 (sample SAMN04209247, study PRJEB22552) | human gut metagenome | biome: gut; material: feces | host: Homo sapiens | place: USA: Oklahoma | reverse complement strand
TTGCGCTGGCAGAGGCTCGTTTTCACGATGTTGTTCACGAGCCCGCGATTTCTGGTCTGGGGCTCAACGATATCAAATACCTTTTGGCCATGTGCGAGGATAAACAACAGTCCAAATCAGCCGAGATTGCTAAGCGCATGGGTAAAAAGACCAATGAGATCAGCTCTATTAGGGCCAAATTGCTACAAAGAGAGGTTATTCAGGCACCACAGAGGGGTTACGTACAGTTTGCCGTGCCGGACCTAGATATCTATCTACGAGAGAACGCCGAGGAGATTCTCGAACGGTTCTAGGTCGAGGTATTATTAGGTTTTGATTTTACTTGGGAGCATTATGGTAAAAATGCGAGATTCCCGTATCGAATTACTTCGCATTGTCCTTATGTGGACGGTAATGGCTCAGCATTTTGTTGTTCACAACGCTGATTCTGTTTCCGTATTTCCTGATTCGTTTACTAGGTTTATCTACAATATCTTTTTCTATCCAATTGGAAGAACTGCGGTCGGCTGCTTTGTTGCCATAACAATCTGGTTTGTTGCGGGGAAAGTCGAATACTCCATGAACAAGGCTGTTAAACAGATAGCTTCAATCGAAGGCACGGTTCTCTTTTATAGTATTGCGCTGGGCTTTTTCTTCATGCTTCGCGGCGATATTCAAGTAAGTCCAACCAATTTGATAGATATTTTTGCACCAACTCTTACTGGTTCTAGTTGGTGGTTTGTAACCGTCTATGCTTGGCTTGTATTTTTGCTGCCCTTTATACTTCCGGCTTTGCATGCGTTGGGCCAGAAACTACATCTGTATCTAGGAGTTTTTCTGGTCTCTGTCTTTGGATTTCTGCGTTATGTGCCGCTCTTTTGGATTCCCATCGACGGGCTACTAGTAGATTTTATTATAATTTGCGTTGTTGTTTGCTATATTCGCTGGTATGTAGACTTGTCAATAGTGGATATGCGGCTCCTGGTTGCTTGCTGCATTGCTTCCTTTGTGGGAGTTGCAATCTCGTTTTACGGTCAATTCCATTTTGATGGCTTGCTGGGCTCGACCTTTGCGAATTTGTATAGCGGTTTTTTCGGTTCACCGGCGTCTATTTTTTCGTTAGCTATAGCAGTTTCGGTCTTGTTGGTCGATTTAAAGATGCCGCATTTTTCCTCCCGTTTCGTTAACGCTGTAGCGAGGCTTTGTTTTGCTACTTATCTTATTTCTGACTATGCGCCTATCCGAAGTTGGCTTTGGAGCTCGCTGTTTCCTTTTACGCGTGTCGGCGTTGGACTGGGATTATTGCAGGTGCTTCTGGTTCCAACGGCTGTGTTTGCGATTTGCTTGATGCTGGAGGGTCTCAGGAGGCTCTTGGTTAGTTTCATCATGCGTTTTATCGGCCCTTTCGATTTGTTAAATAAAGCTTCGAACTAAATTTAGGCTGTTGCCATTTTCTACCGCATGCGTGATTTGCCGACGAACCCTCTACGCTGGTGGTGGAACGATTGGGATTCTGAACTAGTGTTCTCTGGTTGTTGCGGGTTGGTCGATAACCATCTAGTAAAGTGAGTCGTGGGCACGCAAGGCCTGTTGTAGACATAGTATCGCCCACGGTTGTTGCAGCTAAGACGACTATCATCGAGGCTGCTGTTAAGAAGCCGATCGAGCCGAAGGCTGACGTGGTAACCGTTGCGAAGTTTTCTGAGACCGTCGATGATGGCTCGGTTGGCATGTTTCTGGTGCTGGTGTTGTTGGAGGCGCTATTAATTGCTGTAGAGGCTTCGGTTTAAATCAAGGAATCGAACCGGTTTCCACATCAATAGAATGCGCTGGCCGAATATGACGTATCGATATGGGCATGGTATTGCGTTTTTTAATTTGCGGCCACAAAGATGCCTTTTGCAAAGCGCGAGGGCTATCTTGCCCGCGCCGTGCGCCCCGGCAACTTCAGCGCCGTAACGGGCGCTTGTCAGATGGTCCGACGCGACGTGTTTGAGCAGGTCGGAGGCTATAACAAGGAATTCGCCGTCGGCTTTTACGACGCAGACTTTTGCCTGCGCGTCTGGGAGGCGGGCTACCGTACCATCTTTACGCCCAATGCCGAGCTGTACCACTACGAGTTCACCTCGCGCGGCAGGGAAGAGGCCAACGAGGAAAAGCTGCGCCGCTGGAAGCGCGAGCAGGCCCTGTTCATGCAGCGCTGGCCGGAGTTCTTCCTCAGCGGCGACCCCTGACTCGGGCCAAATCTATCTGCCGAGAACGAGTACTTCTCGCTTTAGCGCGAAGTGATGCCAAGATTCGGCAAAGTATCCTCAAGAGTCGCAAGGGCGGTGGGGTTCAAATACTCCTCGTTCAAGCGGCTCTTGTCATATCGAAAACGTGTGCCTCGTGAGCATTCGACGAGTTCCGCAGTAAAGAATTTCTCCCAGCTAAAAAACTCTAAGCTTTCGATATGTTCAGCGGGATTAAGTAGTATCTCCTTAATGTGTCTGCTGTTGAATAATCCCGACTTCAACACGAGCCATTCGAACGATTCCGGCAGGAATAGCTTGATGTTCTTTCGGCGCTGTAGTGCAGTTGCTTCTGCAATTTCTGGTCCAAAGGCGGCGCCGTCGGCAATCACGAGGATATCGTTTTCTGGTGCGTCCGTAATGCAATTGCAGATATTTGATTTTCCACCCGCGCTGATGCACCTAATACTGCTCTTTTTGCATAGCAAACTGAAGAATTCGTAGCCCGAATTTGTGTCCTCGACGATGACAAGCTCGGGCCTCTCGCCTTTAAATTCAGTATCACCGTAAATACGATATGTAGAAGTGTAGACACGAGAGTAAACGGGATACTTCGTTGTGGTTCGGTTGGTGTTCTTAAGACCGTAGACTTCATCAACGCTATAGGGCAGTTGGCGCAGTGACTCTCTGGCGACGATTACGTAGTAGTTTGAGCTACGTTTTGCTTCATGGGCAAATTCTCTTGATCGAACAAAAGTATTACCCTCATCAATAAAAACAATGCTGCTGGAAATCTCTTGGAGGTCTCTGCGCCAATTCTTTCCAGCTATTGTCTTACAGGGAACTTTGCAACTTACTGTTACGCCGCTTTGTGGCCCTAATTCTTCGTGAGCAGCCACCATATCGAGCAACGTCGTTTTGCCCGTGGCGCTGTTGCCTTGAATGATGGTCAAGTTTCTATTGATGGTCAGTTTAAACTGAACGCGGTTGTTCTGAATAACTACCTTGTATGATCCGCGCATCAGGAGTTCTCCCTTAGGCATTTTCCAGCTATGGGAACAAGGTCAAACATCGTGTGGACCACGTCGCCCGTGTTGGCAACGGTCACCGTAAATTTACCGTTTCCAAAATCCAATATATGGTAGAGATTGATTGTTAAGTCCTTTTGCGCGGCGATTCGCAGAATCCAATAAGCGCAATTGTCACCACAGTTTGAGGCGTTATATACGTTTTGCGGCATGAAGTACATAAGCAGCAGTGTTTTGGTACCGCTCGAGAGCTTCTCAGGAGGGATGATGCCGAGGATTTTAGTGTCGATTGCATTGGGGCCTACCACGGTGCCCTTATCGATTGATTTAATGATCCTTTGAGCAAAGGCGTCTTGAAACCACTGGGGCGAATATACGTTATCGAAGTAAACCGACGTATTGTAAATAACGTTTTCCATATCACCATAGTGAATTGTTAACACGTTGGTCCCTTCGGGTCGCTGGTTTGGTGTTCGGTGAAATTGATTATATCGCAGCATACGAGACGGGCATTATTGGCCTGTTGTGTATGTGATTAATGCCCATGGCGTGTTTTATCGGAAGTGTTTAGATCGATTGTCTTGTACCTGAGTTGCTTTAAAAGTCTGCGTTCTAGATAATACTTTTTGAGCCTTGCTCCGTGTGGCGGCACGTAAAAGCTGTACTGTGCTTGGGCAGGTAAAAGTCCAAGACGATTAGATATCCGAGAGGATATCGAGCCCGCACCGGGGAGATAAGGTGAGTCTACACCGGGGACTTTAATTCCGGCGACAATTAGGTTTCCATGAGGATACCGCGGCTGACAGCCAGCAGAAAACCGCCTTATACGATTCTTCCGCTTGCCGCGTGCTTAAAGGATTTACGCCGAAAGGGATTGCCGGTTTGCGCCATAAGACGTTGCTGTTGGCAATGCACGGAACGGCAAGGACGTGGCGGCTCTCATTAAATTGCAGTCACAAAGATACCTTTTATCGATTTCCTGTTGAAAAACTAAATTGATAGTCTGAGAATGACCTAAGAGAGCCTTAAATCTCGGAGAAAGGATGTCGTATGAAAAACCTTCGAGAAAGATGGCACGGACTAACAGTGCTGGGAGTTGTTGCATTTGCTGCTGCCTGCATGACGGTTGCCCCGGCGCCCTCATTTGCTGATATTGCTGGCGGTGGCGGAGGCGGTGGACCGATTACGGAATGGTGTTCCGACGGTCGTCCGAAGACTGGACTCGTTCGGTGCGAGGACGGCAACCTTCGCTATTTTGATCCCGAGACTGGCGCCATGGTCACGAACCAGTGGTATAACGATTACGAAGCCGTTTGGTACTATTTTGGCGCTGACGGGACCGCGGTGTCGAACTGGCAGCTTATCGGCGGGGATTGGTACTACTTCTATCCCGAAAACCACGATATGGCATACGGCCGAGTTCAGATTGACGGCAAAAACTACTTCCTGAACACCCCTGGCGCCAATGCTGATGGCCGCATGCAGCATAGTGGCTGGATTTATGACTCCATCTATGGAAAGTGGCTCTATGCGACTTCCAGCGGCGAGCTGTTGACCGGTTGGCATAATATCGGTGGAACTTGGTACTATTTCAATGAGTACGGTGTCATGCTAACTGGCTGGATCAACGATTCGGGCACCTGGTACTACGCCAACGCCTCCGGCGCGATGGCCACTGGCTGGCTCAACATCGGCGGTACGTGGTTCTATCTCGACGGCTCGGGCGCCATGGTTGCTAACGGCTGGCGCAGCCTGGGCGGCTCTTGGTACTGGTTCAGCGACTCCGGCGCGATGGCTACCGGCTGGTTCCAGGTGGGTGACTCTTGGTACTACGCCAACGCCTCCGGCGCTATGGCCACTGGCTGGCTCAACATCGGCGGTGCGTGGTTCTATCTCGACGGCTCGGGCGCCATGGTCGCTAACGGCTGGCGCAGCCTGGGTGGCTCTTGGTACTGGTTCGACAACTCCGGTGCGATGGCCACCGGCTGGCGTCAGATCGACGGCGCCTGGTATTACTTCAGTGGTTCCGGCGCTATGGTGCACGATGCCTGGGTCGGCTCCTATTATGTCGGCGAGGACGGTAAGTGGATTCCGGGCTACAGTCTAGTTTGGTATAAGAACGGTAGCGAGGTCTACCATACGCATAAGTGCCGCACTGTAGGCAAGGACGCAAGGGGCTATTCGCAGATCTCTATTCAGGAGGCCCAGAGGCGTGGCGCTTCACGAGAGTGCAAAAACTGCCAGCAAATTGGTTAGTACATTGCTGAACTAGTTTGATTGAGGCCCCGTTGCCCTAAGGCGGCGGGGCCGCTGTTTGATTGGATTCCGTGCTGTTATGAAGAAATGCTCATTTGGGGTACTGGCCGTTTTGGGCCTTGCTTCTTTGGGGTTCCTGTTGGGTTCGCCCTTGCCGTCGTTTGGCTTTGATACTAGTAGATCTGTTGACGGCTCATCATCCGCTCTGGTTGGGACCTATGTCGACTCAAGTGTCTCAAATGCTGGTGTTCAGGACGAGTCGACTTCAATAGTTGAGGCAAACGCTCAGGTAGATAAAGGGGCTTCTCCTGAGGCTTCGGACCAAATAACTTGGCATCAAGGATGGATATCGCCCGAAGAAGGGGCTGGTTTTTGGCGTTGGGGCTTGTCTGACGGAACATTCGCAGTTTCTTCTTGGAGACATATAAACGGTAACTGGTACTGGTTCGACGACGAAGGCCGAATGGCTCAGGACGGATTGGCTCAGATTGGGGGGACGACGTATGGATTCTCCTCTTCGGGCGCAATGCGTGTCGGCTGGTATCTGGATTCTACGGACTCTAACTCTGCTTGGCGTTATTTCTCCGACTCTGGAGCTATGGCAAAAGGCTGGCTCTCGGACGGCGGCAACTGGTATTGGCTAGACGACGAGGGTAAGATGGCCCATGATGCAATGCTTCAGGTTGGCGGAGCCACCTACGGATTCTCTTCTTCTGGCGCAATGCTGGTCGGATGGCATCTCGACGCTTCTGTCTGGCATTATTTCTCCGGCTCTGGCTCACTGGTAAAGGGCTGGCTCTCGGATGGGGGCCGTTGGTACTGGCTTGATCCTGCAGATGGCTCTATGGCCACTGGGTTGAATGAATGCAACGGCACCCCTTATATCTTTAACGGTTCAGGGGCCATGATTTCCTCACAGTGGGCACTTGTTGACAACAATTGGTATTACGCTGACTCCAACGGCTTGCTGCATGGAGGCTGGTTGCTTCTGGGGAATTCTTGGTATTATCTGGACCCAGGAAGCCACATTATGCTCACCGGCTTTGCGCAAGTGGGTTCGTCTACCTATTTCCTCACAAGCTCAGGTGCTATGGCAACTGGCTGGGTAATTGATGATGGTACTTGGTATTTCGCTGCGCCAAGTGGAGCTATTCAACAAGGTCGATGGATAAAGTCCGGAAGCTCTTGGTATTACCTTGATGAGGTGTCCGGCGCAATGCGTACTGGTGAATATACGGTAGACAACACGCGCTATTATTCTTTTGATTCCGGTGCGATGGCCTCTTCATGTTGGATCAACTTGAGTGACGGTGTGTCGTGGGCGAATTCGTCTGGAGCACTGAGCGAGCCGTTGCCTACTTCATCTGATGGGTCTCCCGTAGTCGCCGATCGTGTCGGCTCGTCTTCATTGCCAGGTGTGATTCATATTGGAGACGCAGTTTTCTATGCGGATGCAAACGGCGCCGTCAATGTAGCATCTGGTTGGATTATGTCGAAAGACGCTTCTGACGAGAGCGGCAATACTTGGTACTACGCATCTTCCAATGGTGTCCTTAAGTCTGGTTGGCAATATGTTAACGGTGCGTGGTATTGGATGGATCCTTCCACGTACAAGATGAAGACTGGATGGCTCAATGACCGCGGCACGTGGTACTGGCTTCAATCTTCAGGTGCAATGTTTGCTAACGGGTGGCTTAAAATCGGTGGCGTCGACTACTACTTCAGTTCAAATGGCGCTTGGCTGAATATGTCAGGGTCTGTTTTGGGCGTAAAAAGATCCAGCCTGGTAACTTGGCTTATGGGCCACGAAAACGATGGCTATTACTGTGGAACACGGTACGATACACGCGTTAGCCAGGAAACATGCATGTATCCAAAGGGGGATCCTCGTTGGGATGGTTATACGGGCATGAACTGCGGTGGATTTGTATCGCATGCATATATGAAAGCGGGCGGTAATTTAGCTCCCATTGCCGCCGAGCAGAGTCATTCCCCTTGGAGTGGAGGTCCCGGAAGGGGCGGCTGCGTTAACGCGTATCGATGGTACGGCTACGCTATCGATACGTGCGCGAACGTGACTTATTTCAACTCTATTGATGAGTTGTTACGTAGTGGTCTGGCTCGTAAGGGGGACATTGTATTCTTCAATCCTTACAACCCTTATGCGGACGATAGCCATATTGGCTTTTTCTGGGGCAATTCGCCGAGCGAAAATTTGTTCTGGCATAGCGATGGCTATGGAAATCGCATCTCCGGTTTGACCGCTTTGGGCCCATCGAAAGTAATCTTGATTCGCTAGAATTCTAAGCAAGAAGGGGGGGGGCTTCTTCGAGCCCCCCCTTCTTGTGTGGCATTTGGTTTGAAAGCTGCTTCGGTGCCAAACTTTGTTGACCCAAGGGTGGGGGAAATATACTTCGAGTACCAACTTTGCTAATAAGCACTTGTTTGCATTGCTGCTTGGCGTACAACATTATTCGTCTAAGACGACATCCTATCCCGTTGGATACTCGGATAACTTTCATAGCTATGCTGTAAGCTAGACAGAATACAGGCGAATGATGAGGTCTACATGAACAAACATCTTAAGTATTTTCCGTCATTAATGATGCTGATGGTCCTTGCTTCCATTTTTGTGTTTGCGTTACCGTTGAATGCGGAAGCTACGCAATCCTTAGTTGAGAATTCTTGGCGTTATGAGGATGGACAATTAGTTTCAGATGATGCTTCTTCCGAAGAAGACGGAATAGCCTTATTGTCTATGGGCGCTCTTCCCGATGGGGTTACAGCTCAGGGCATTGACGTCAGCGAGTACCAAGGGCGTATTGATTGGGACGCAGTTAAAGCTTCTGGCATCGATTTCGCTATTCTGCGTGTTGGGTTTGGCGCTCCGTCCTTCGGCGGTCGAGTTGACTATCAATTTAATCGAAATATTTCTGAGTGCGAACGACTCGGAATTCCCTACGGCGTCTATATCTATTCATATGCTTTTGATAATCAGCAGGCAGCCGATGAGGCGTCCATGGTGATTGACTGCCTATCCGGGCACAATCCTAGGCTACCGGTGTATTACGATCTTGAGGACAACAAAATTATTGCAGATGGTCGTCAATCCGGAATTGCATCTAGAGCTCAGACATTCTGTAATAAAATTTCTGCTGCTGGATATAAGCCAGGCATTTATGCAAACCTAAATTGGTTTAACAATATATTGACCGACCCTGTATTTAAGAGTGGTTCTTGGGACCATTGGATCGCTCAATATAATTCAAAGTGTGACTACACCGGTAATTACAGTATTTGGCAGTATAAGAGCAACGGAACAGTCTCTGGCATCAACGGCAATGTTGATATGAATTATGCGTATGTAGATGTTTCTCTCTATTATTGGCAGTTAAAAGATAATACTTGGTATTACGCAAACTCTGACGGTAAGGCATATACCGGATGGTTGTACCTCCGCGGCGCCTGGTACTGGCTCGAGCCCGATGCGGGCGGTGCCATGGCGACGGGCCTACACGAGTGCAACGGCTCCCTGTACTGTTTTAATTCGTCCGGCGCCATGGCGACCGGGTGGGTCCTCGACGGCGGGACCTGGTACTACGCGACGGGATCCGGCGCGCTGGCGCGCGGCCCCGTATCCGTCGGCGGCGTGCCCTACTGCTTCGATGCCCGGACGGGGGCCATGCTGACGGGCTACCAGACTGATGCGCAGGGCGTCCGCCGCTACTTCGGCAGCTGCGGCCCCCTTAACGGCTGGGGCCTCGTCGACGGCTCCTGGTACTGGTTTGCGAACGGCATCGCCTCGACCGGCTGGCTTTACACCGGCGGTTCCTGGTACTGGCTCGATCCCGAGGCGGGCGGCGCCATGGCGACTGGCCTTCACGCATGCAACGGCTCAGCGTACTGGTTCAACGCCTCCGGCGCGATGGCGACCGGATGGGTGCTCGACGGCGGTGCCTGGTACTACGCGACGGGCTCAGGCGCGCTGGCCTCCGGCTGGCTCAACCTAAACGGTACGTGGTACTGGCTCGACCCCTCGACGCACGCCATGGCGACGGGCGTTCAGGCTGTCGGATCATACGACTACATTTTTAATAGTTCTGGCAAGATGATGGCCAATTGCTGGTCAAATGGCGATGGGTCATGCGTATATCACTCGTCATCTAATGGAGTAATCGACCTCAAGGGAATCATGACTGATTCGGGAATCCAGTTGCGTGACGATGAGGGGAATGTCAGAACTGGTTGGATTGAGAGCCAGGGGTCTCGATATTATTGTTCTGCTAATGGGATTATTTCGACTGGTTGGCAGCAAATAGACGGGACATGGTATTACTTCGATTCGGACGGTCGAATGTTGACCGGTTGGCTTAATGTCGGTGGCAACTGGTATTGGCTAGACTCCGCTTCGGGTGCAATGAGAACAGGGTGGGTTTCCCTGGGTGACACCTGGTATTACCTTGATGCTGCGCGCGGCGGCGTTATGTTGAGCAATGGTTGGTACTGGATCGGCTCTACTGACTACAAGTTCAGCTCGTCTGGCGCAATGGTCGGTGCCTGGGTCGATGTCCCTTGTTATTCTCAATATCCGGAACTTCCTACTGGATGCGAATCGGTTGCCCTAACAAATTTGCTTAATTACTATGGTTTCCGTTTGGGAAAGACGATTATTGCGGATTACTATTTGCCCAAGGGAAGCGGTGGCAACTTTGTTACCGCCTTTGATGGCAACCCAAGGCGTAGCAGCGGGGGCCTCATGGGATGCGTCGCCCCTGCGATTACTATTGCTGGTAATAACTTTTTGCGCGCTGCTGGAAGCGGCAAACAGGCAAAAGACGTCTCTTTCTCGTCAATTTCTTCCATTAAGAACAGACTGACCTGTGGACAACCTGTCGAGATGTGGAATACCGAGTGGGGAAGCTGGCCGGGAGGTCGTTATGCAGCGCGTTGGTATAACGGGCATTCCTATGGCCTGTGGGGCGGTAATCATGCCGTAGTCCTTAAAGGCTATGATGACGAACAGGGAATTGTCTATCTTTCGGATTCGATTAACGGCAATGTTACGCGAAATGCCCGGGTGTTCTTCGGCACGTGGCAACAGATGGATAGCCAGGCCGTGGTAATTGAATAGTCATAATGCTAAAAAAAGGGAGAGCTCGACGAGCTCTCCCTTTTTACTTCATTGTTAATCAAGCTACGCTGTCTTATTTCGTCCAAATAGCTCGTCCCAGTTACTGGCTGCCAAAACTGTTCCGCATACAATTACTACGCAGCAGATTACGGAAGCCATGTCGGGAATTGTCCCAAGCAAGATCAGGCCAAAGACTACAGACCACGCCGAATAGGAGATGTTCAGAGCCATTGCACGTGCTGCTCCAATAGCGGCAATGCCCTTGTAATAGAACAGATAAGAAGCCGTTCCTGCGAGCCCGGCGAGTGCAATGATCAATGTCGGCATGCTCGGGATGGCCCCTATCGTAAAGTGCCAGGCGCCGAAGAGGGGGAGAACGAGTACTCCATAAACAAGCGCACTTGCAGTTTCACGGATCTGCAAAGCAGTTTCGTCGTCAACAGCGTCATCTTTCATTCCCCATGCGCACAGTACCGCCTCAGATCCCCATCCAATAACAGCGAGCACGGCTCCTAGCAATCCGAGGGGGGCATTTGCGATTTCGCTCGATCCGGCGGATAGATAGCCCATCGTCATTACGCCGCAAAGGGCAACAAGAAGGGAAAGAATCTGGCCTTTGCTCATTTTTTCCTTCAGCAGCAGGAAAGAAAGAAATGCTCCGACTGCGGGATAGAAGGCGGAGATAATTGCCGTATAGGCGGCTCCGATGTTATTAATTGCCAATACGTAGCCGGTCATTCCGATAGGTCCACCGAGCAAAGCACCGGCGATGACGACCTTGCCCGAACGAGTTTTAAGCGCAGCGAGTGTGTCTTTTAACCTGCCTCGAACTCCCATGTAGCCAAAGAGCCAGATTGCGCAGAAAGCATCATGGAGAAATGAACCTGCAATGGAGGCGCATGCAAGTGCTTCCGTCGATCCAATATAGGGCGCGAGCGCCAAGCCGATTCCAAGAATTACTGTATCAAGGCCCCAAAGAAGACCGCTAAAAAAGCCGAATTGCATCGTTACTCACCTTTCCGATAGATCTCCAGTGCCTTTTTGAGGTATTTGGCACCGTAATTAAAGTAGATATAGAGCCATTCTCCAACGAAGTCACCCTCGGCTTCTTTAAGAAGAGACCAGAGGTACCAGCACCATCCTGCAAGGGCAATATGCGCATAGTTATGCGCAACTTCGTTGTTTGTTGCCTTGCGCCCAAAATATGCATCAAGCGCGCGGTCGACTTCATCTTCGGAAAGCTCGCAGCAGACACTGCATGTTCCAAAATCGTTCGCGTAATCGCTCATGCCAGCATATTCCCAGTCAATGAGATAGTACTTGTCGTTTTCATCGATAAGGAAATTAAGGTAAAAGAAGTCATTGTGACAAAGGCATTTTGGAGCGTTGTCGGCCTGAACAAAGTGCTCCAATTCATCGATTTCGGCGGCCATTTCCCTGTAGCCTGGAATGTCGATGGGCCCCTTCTCTAAAAGAAGTGACTCATAGCGCTTCGCTTCGAGGTAGAAGTCAAATTCGGTTTCGACATTAGCGCCGCTCTCGTGAAGCGAACGACACATCTGCATCATTCGATTCATTTGAGCAGCATCATGCGGATCGGGCTGCTTAGCGTTGGGAACAAACTTCGAAATTTTCCAACCGCGCTTTGGGTCCTCGTGAATGAACGTATCGTCTAGGCCAAGTTCCTTGGCCTTTTTAAGTGCGGCTACTTCTCCATTTCTATTGATAAGGAGTTCGGTTCCGACTCCTGGATGACGGTAGACGTACTCTCCATCATTGGTTCTAAAGTGACACGATAGGTTCGTAAGGCCTTGTTTGAGGGGATAAACGTCGTGGATCTCTGATTTGGAGCAGCCAAGCACCTGCTCGATGTTGTCGAAGATGTCGGAGTCAACGTTTTCGATAAAATGTGGATCAAAGACACGCAGCTCATCAAGAGAATCGAATTCGTTAATCTCGCCCTCAGGATACTTTTTGATCACCATATCGAGTTCCTTGATGTGCTCGATATACAGATCTTCCCAAAGCTTGTCCGTTGTTTCGGGCTTGTTATATTCCGTTTCAAGAATCTGCTTAAACGCAAGCGAGAACGCTTTATCAAAGTAAACATGTCCGAGCATATACCATGCATCGGAACCGCCAATCGTAACATTGGTGATTCTATCCATTGCTCCCGTTTGAATGCACCATTCTTTGGTGGAGCCTTCAGCATATTGAGCAGAGTAGAACGCTTTCCAAACATATGCCTCAAACGGATTGTTGAGAAGGTAATCGTCGCTTGAGCAAATGTAGGTGTTACCAAGTCGCTCTTTTACGCACATAAGTGATGCGTGGTTATTCTTGGATGCGTATTCGTTATTAACGACAATCGAAACGCCGAACTTGCTTTCAAGATAGAAGAAATACTCTTTTTTATAGCCGACAACGACGGTGATATTGCTGATACCCGCGTCTTGCAGCTGCCTGATCTGACGCTCAATGAGAATCTCACCACGTACTTTTAAAAGGCCTTTGGGCTTTTCATACGAAATAGGAGCAAAGCGGCTCGAAAGCCCCGCAGCCAATATCACTGCGTTTTCAACCTTATAGGGGTGAAGTGCTTCGTAACCGCTGTCGGTTAGGCTGTCCGATTCGAGAAGGCCCTCATTTGTGAGCTCTTTATTTGCTGCGTTTACTGATCCAAGTGAAAGACCAGTGCGCTCGGCAACTTCTCGCTGGCTGGCATATGGGCGCTTTAAGTATTCGTACAGAACTGTAAAGTTACGCTTGGTCAGTTCCACTGTAGGCCTCCGATTAAGGTGTTCATTACTTGGCTTAAGAATAGAGTGATTGAACGATATGTTCAATTTAATACACTCATCTACACAGACTGAACAGACAGTAACGATAATCAATCTTGGGATGTGGATTAAAATAAAGAATAGGTTATCTGGGAGGGTTGATTATGTATCGATTCGAAAAGAAGGCTGCGCTTGTTTGTGCCGCTGCATCATTAATCACTGCTTGCTGCTTGCCCTTGAGTGCGAATGTCGCGTTTGCACAGGACTCCGTTGAGGCTCAGGGCATTGAGTCAAAAGCGGATTTTCCTTCTGTGGTTTCCGATGATTTGCAACCTGATATTTCTTTCGTCGTAAAAGATGGCTGGCAACGGGACGAGTCGTCTGGAGTTTGGTATTACGGAAAAAACGGTAAACACCAAACCGGCTGGCTGCAATGCGGCGGCTATTGGTATTGGCTTGATCCAACCAGTGATGGCGCAATGCAGACAGGCTATTTCAATGTGACCGATGCTGGCGGATCGACTGCTTCGTTTTATGCGAACGATGGTAATGCCACAACGCCTTATGGCGCGCTATATCAGAACTGCTGGCTACGTAGCTCAGATGGAAACTGGTTTTATGCCAATGCTGAAGGCGATTTAGCTGCTGGTTGGCTTTACCAAAACGGCACATGGTATTACTTGGATCCTGTTTCCCATGTCATGCAGGTTGGTTTTGTCAACCTCGGGAGCGGGAAATACTATTTAGATGCTTCTGGCGCTATGAAAACCGGCTGGATTCTCCAAGACGGGAATTGGTACTGGGCATATCCATCGGGCGCACTTGCTTCGTCATGGCAGACGATAGGTGGGACTCGCTATTATTTTGACCCTCAGACGCTGGCTATGTTCAAAGGTCGTCACGAGATCGATGGAAGTACCTACATTTTTGGTGACTATGGCCTTGCAAATGGATGGTTCAAAGATGGAGTAGGTCGCGCGCGCAGACGTGGTGTAAGAGTGTCCTGAGGTCCGTCGCTGCAAGTCC
>OFLY01001416.1_pt1 | contig 14452 bp, 13 predicted proteins | sample 1541161 | NCBI WGS metagenome assembly OFLY01 (sample SAMN04209247, study PRJEB22552) | human gut metagenome | biome: gut; material: feces | host: Homo sapiens | place: USA: Oklahoma | reverse complement strand
GAGGCAAAGCAGCTGGTGCATGCCACGTGCAGTTTCCGTATGCAGGTGGATCGCATCGATTATACTTTGGGCGAGTTTACTCTGGTTTACTGTAAACTGCAAATGCTAAGAACAAACTGCGAGCTGTTCCTGCAATCGCATTTTCTCACCACGCACGCGGTGCGTTTGGTGCCGCATGGCTTTCAGCTTGATTTGCAGTACATCGTTCTTCCCGGTGAAACGGGGCAGTGTGCCACGCAGTATGTTATTCAATGCGAGGACAAGGACGCGCCCGAAACGCTCACCATATCAGACACTCCCATTGCAGCCAAGCAGTTTGATTTTTGTTTCGAGGACATCAACGAGGAGGAACTATTGGGTTACTTGCCCCAAGGGGTAAGTGGCAAACTCTTGTCTGTAACGCTTTTTCGAGGGAAACGTACTTTCACGTTCTTCTTGACCGATGAAGTTCCCACGCTTATGCTGATCTTTCAGAATGAGTTCAATGTGAATGATACCTTGTATCTCACCGCCCAAACCAAGCGCAAGGTTTCCTTTGACCGCAGCTTTGCCGTATGTTGTGGCCAGTCTTCTGCATACGATGAAAACACGGAGATTGAATACGAGAGCGAGACGTCCTCGCTTTCCTATTCCTTCGCTCGTCATCTTACGCAGGCTTTGCAGTCTCACAAACTCTACTTGATCTCTCCCGAACTCCCTGTGGGCAGTTCCATTCTTATTACTGACATCGAAAGTGAACTTTCTGATGCCACCAATGCGAACAATCATGTGAAGTTCAAGTGGAAACCGATTCGCAAGCAGGTGCCTTTCACCGTCCCTCGCTTACATAATATCTTCAACCAGGTTTACAACAATACTTTTGACTAATGCCCCACGCTATTCATATCACCACGCTCAAACGTATGCTCCAATCTCCCGAACCTGTAGATCTCAAACTATGGACGCGCTCGGGTGAAATCCAATGCTGGCACCGCTGCATCTCGCTTCGCTACGACTTCTATAAGGGTACAAGACGCATGAAACTGCTGGATTCTAACGAAATCCGGCAGCTTCGCGACGTCTGCGTGTTTGAAATAAATGGTATGGAGGTTTTTATGTAACTCAATTTGTCACAAATATCAATTATTTTTGTGACAAATAATTTTTTCCTTTCTTCAATGTTTGTATGTCACAAATTTCTTGTAAATTTGTGACATAATTCATTTTAATATGGAAAGTACAGCTCAAAAAATAGAAAACAAAATACGCACCTTCAAGAGGGGAAAAATTTTTTTCCCTGACGACTTCGTGGGTATGGGGACTTCTGATACGATAAGGCAAACATTGCAAAGGTTAACGAAAAGTGGGATAATAATTCGTGTGGCACAAGGTATCTATTGTTATCCTGAAATAGAAGAAAAACTTGGCTTAGGGATTATTTACCCTTCGTATGACCAAATAGCCGAAGCATTAGCTTCTCGTGATCATGCACGTATAGTGCCAACTGGCGAGTATGCACTTAATGCATTGGGGCTTTCGACACAAGTTCCTATGAATTATGTATTCCTTACCGATGGACAATCTCGAAAGGTTTGTATATCAGGGAACAAGGGAATACAATTTAAAAATACCGCACCTAAAAATTTGGCTTTTAAGAACCATTTGGCCATGCTTGTAAATTCTGCGTTGAAGTCAATCAAAAAGGAAAATGTCACTATGGGGCAGATTAGTCAGATAATCTTTCTGCTCCAGAAAGAAGAGAAAGAATCGGTGCTTAGCGACTTAAAATTAATGCCTGTATGGGTACGAAAAATTGTAACAACAGCATATGAATAACTATTTTCAACTTACAGAGAACGAACAACGTCTTGTTTTACAACAAGCTGCGGCTCGTTATGGTTTGCCACCTCAGGCAATTGAAAAGGATCTTTGGGTCTCTACTATATTACAAATCGTATTTACACTACCTTTTGCGGAAAAAATAATTTTCAAAGGGGGAACATCTTTGAGTAAAGTTTGGCACTTAATAGACCGATTTTCAGAAGATATAGATTTGGCGGTAGATCGCTCACTTTTTGATTTTGAAGGTGATTTGACTAAAAAACAAATAAAGAAACTCCGAAAAGCATCATCTCTTTTTGTTAAAGATGAGTTTACTCCAGCATTAGAGTTGGCTCTTGAAAAATATGGTTTGAATAATCTGTGCTCAGTAGAACCAGAACCTGATGGAGAAGGTGATAGTACATATCCAGAACCTCGCAAAATTTTTGTGAGTTACAAAAGTGTATGGCCTGATCCATTAGCCTATCTATCACCTATCGTTATGCTTGAAATAGGTGCACGCTCATTACTTGAACCGCATGAGAACACACATATACGCAGTATGGTTGAAAGTCTGTTCCCGACCATTCAAACTACAATTGTTGATAGCGAAGTGGCAACCGCACTGGCAAGCAAAACTTTTTTGGAAAAGGTTTTTCTGTTGCACGAATTGTTCTCCGTTGAAGGTCATGGAGAAATTGCTGATCGAAAGTCCAGACATCTGTATGACTTATCGAGAATGATGGATAAAGACTTCGCTCTGTCTGCTATTGATGATGATGCCTTGTGGGAATCAATTCGGCACCATCGTGAAATTTTCACCAGCGTCAGTGGTATGGATTATACACCCGATATTCGGAAGCGATTGGTTCTTGTACCGCGTGAAAACATTATCACCGCATGGGAAAGTGATTATAAAAGTATGTGTACTTCTATGATATATGGCGAAAAGCCAAGTTTCAATCAGTTGATAGAGCGCATGCGCGAGTTAGAAAGTAGATTTCTTCAATCGTAAAAGCGGCACAATGGTATAATAGCATTACTTCTCATTTATGATAAATCTGACTTTTCAACAGTTGATGTAAGTGTTGTAAAACAGATAGTACATGATGAGGGCTACGAAACAGAGTAAAATATGACAATAGAAATAACCACCATCGAAGATGTTAAGGCTTTTGCTCAATACTTGGCAAACGATCTTCATCTCAACTTTCACCCCGACGATGATTTTTCGTTTTACGTAAACTACGAAACGAAAGAACCTACCTTCTCACCCGAAGAGGCAGCAAAGTACAATGCTCTCATGAATGAGTGCTTTGATGTTTGCGAAAAGGCAAATGTTGATGTTTATGATGTCATGGGAGAGTATTTGAGAAATAAGGTTGTTGTATAGTACAAGCGCAATCCCTTTGCAACCACGTATTGCAAAGGAATTGCGCTTGAATTATCTATCGAATTCTTCAATTCTCTTTATCCATCTGTTTTTTTCTTCAAATCCCCATTGAACATGCCAAGCTCTTCCTGATGCGCCATCTAATAGAATAAACTGCCACATGTTTTTTGTTGGATAAAGTTTGAAACAGTTTCCATCGGTTGAGAATTGCGATAAATCAATCCCATTAAGTGTGATGGAAAATTCCTTTTCTCCTTCTAAACTCCATTGGACTTGATAAATTTTCCCAGTTTTCTTATCCAACTTTAGAAAATTGAATGAATTCTGTGTAGGATATAATTCAAACCTTTGCGATTGCTCAGAATCGTCCAAAATATTGGAGAATCCTAGCACTGCTGTCAAAGACATCAGCAAGCATAAAAATATTCGTTTCATTTTTTACGATTTTAATTTCTCCAACGCACAATACTGCACATTGTAGTCATTGTTAAACTTCATTGTACCTGCTATTTTCGGCAGATTAGCCGAATGAATTTGCGACAGATTGAACTTCGTTGCCATGTCTAAATCCATCACTAGGTAAAGCAAAGCTTCCTTGGTGTTTGGTAATTTCTTGTATTCGCTCTCGCTCATCACAAATTGCACACGACAATCACCATTGATAGCATAAAGGTGTTGATTATTTTGGTTGTCGTATGTGTGGAATAGCACGTAACCAAGCTCCGTGATTTTTTCCATCACTCGCTGGCCTGCTGCATCTTGCAGTAGGGGAATCGCTATACGCCCATCGTTCAATTCCATAGCATTGTTGCTCAACTCCCATCGTATAGCCAACACACCATTCTTTCCTTGTTCGGAATGAGGCGCAAAACCTTTGGCTTGCGCTTGTGCCATAACTGGCTCTGGATCATCTCCCAAGCCGCATTCTTCCACATAGAAGCTCTTACGCAGTTCATCAAGTAACTCTTTGTTTGAGTCTTCAAACTCCTTTCCTTTGTCCAAAGCAAGTGATAGAATGGATGATTCTTCAAAAGGAGCATATACTTTGCCTATCACTTCTTTGAAATGATCGCGGATATATACTTTTGTATCTATGCCGGGGTGCGGCTGCATGGCATAGAAACTGAAATCCTCTTGCAACCACGATTGTATAGTCTTTCTGAACTTTTCTCTGATGTCTGTTTTCCATTGGCTTATCTCAGAATAGTTGTTCTTACCATACATGGATAAGACAAAGAGAAAATTTACATCATAGTGGAAGAGTAGCAGTGTGTCACGGTCAAACAGTCGGTTCTTGAATTGAAAGTTCTTCCTGCGTGTTTCATTCTTATCACTCTCTTGTAGACCATCTTCTTTGTAGCTGTAATGCTTATCCAAACGGGCGGAGATGAAGAAATTGGGAATTACATTGTAACCCTCTGTATCATCATCTTTCAAACGAACTATTGAATGGGTCGCATGCTTGTTTCGCTTATTGAAAATATCCAAGTTCCATTGTATCACATTACGGGCATAGGTATATTGCTTGTATATGGAAGTGTCGTCCAACTCTCCACTTAACTTGTAATACTTGCTATCACCAATGTAGTATGTGTTACCCTGGTTCTCAATGAGACTCTTGGCGGTATACAGGTGATCAACAATCTTACCATCACGTTGCTCTTTGTCCATTCCATCAGGCAATGGATTGTCACCAATCAGCGCATCAATGATGGCTTCAAACACGATATTGAAGTTCTTTACTAATAGAAAATCGCGTTTGTTGTTATTCACATAGATTTGACGTGTTTGGTCAAAGAAAGCATAGCACAACTCCCAAAGCTGCAAAGCTTTGTCCGAAAAGTACTTGTACTTGATCTGCTGTAAACGTCGTACGCCAAACTTTTCAAGATAACGTTGAAATTGCTTTCCCTTTATCAATGGGAAGTTTACGTTGATGTTGACAGGGAAACCATAGTTGTCATGCAGGTGTTGTAAGATGCTGAAATAAATTATCAGCAACTCTTCATCGAAGTTGATGCTGCGCTTTTTGTTCACAGGGTTCATGTAAAGTACATTCTGCTTCCCATTCTTTCGCTGTATGATGGCAGTACTTTTGGCAATAGTACGTCCCCAGTTTATCTTGTTGAAGCCCGAATGTAGGTTCTTTAAGATAAACATGAAGAAGTGCTGATTTTCTTTGTTGAACTGAATAAGAGCCAATAGTATGTCCAAGAACGTGTCGCTTTGCTTTCGCTTGCCTTTACCGACCTGTGCCACCTGCTCTTCGTAAACTATGGAAGTGTCATTGCCAACACCATTCTTGTATACCACGATGGCGCGATATATCCAAACAGAAAGAGTATAAAGCAAACGTTCTTCATCACGTGCTTTCGACTCCTCGCTGTCCCAAAAGGTTACGTTCTCCTTAAAGTTTATGATGTCCTGTGGCTCATACTTACCAAATACTTTGTTGTCCTTATCAAGCAAAACTTTGGGAAGAATAAAGACACAATCGCCTAATGTGGGATTATAATAATATCCCACATAAGGCATGTAAACACTTTTCTCGACATCACCCCACACGTTATCTAATGGGACGAGGTCTTTTACATCTTGATATCGGTATGGATAGCCTTCTATCAGTATGCGCATAGCTTATGACATTTGAGCGTATTTGAGGAATACTTCTCTCATTCGCAGTAAGCGGTCAATAAAGAAATCAAAAACATCTGTCCATTTCTCTTTATTGTCAAAGTCTATATTGGGCAATATTTCTTCAATGACGCTAGCTTTTTTATCAGGATTCTCTCGCCATTCGTAGGTGACTCCCATTTCTTTCTCAATTTCCGCTTTATGCGCAAATAGGTTGTGGTACGTTTCCGTAGTCTCATCAAAGTAAACTTCTACTTTAGCCTGTTCCTTTTGACGCAACTGCAAAGCACAAAGGCAGAAATCAACATTTGGGATAGTGAAGCTTTTCCAATGATCTTTACTTGGTGTCTTAACCCCACTAAAGTATTTAGCAAAGTCTTCACTCTTTCCATTGGCATAATTTAGAAACTGTTCCCAAAACTCATAGCGACTTTTATCGGTTTCACTCCAAGTCGACTTATTGTCTTCATCAAGTTTTTCTTCTTTTGAAGGCAGCTCAGTTTTATCTATTGAATGCACATTCTCCTCGCCCACAATACCTACAATGAACTTTCTGATAGCTGCAACACAAGGTGTGCAATCATCATTGTAGAATGCCTCAAACGTGGGTTCATCTTCTGGGTCGTCTGAAACTTCGAAATACTTTGTTTCTCCGTCCTTGAACACGTCGTTCCAAAGGTAGAACAATACTTTCCCAACAAAACGCTCCTCACTGATAAAGTCCTTATCTTCGTTCGATGGCTTGCAGAAGAAGTAACCTAATTTTTTGTCGTCACTGCTTGTTTCTTTGGCGATGATTTTATTCATCTTTTTGATGAACTCCCACCAACTGCATGCTTCATCACCAAAATGGATAGTCCAATTCTTATGAGCATCACTTATCTTCACAAACTTCCAGTCCCAACGACGTTTGAATGCGCTGTCAATGGGGAAGAGCGACTGATCACTGGTGTTCATCGTAGCCCAAATGTAGAGGTTGTTGGGGAGTAACAACTTCGTACCATTCTTTATTTGCTCTACAATGCCATCGGGATAGTTCTCTGAGAAAACATTGTTGATTTCACTAACATCACCCTCGTTGGGTAAAATGTCCTTCAACTCACTACACAAATACTGCGCAATGTCTGCATCTGCATCAATCGGATAACTTGAAAAACCATTATCTTTGCGGTCAAGCAACTGGAATAGGTCGCCAAAGATTTGTGCACAGTTACCTCTGTTGATTTCCTCAATAACTAGCACAGTCTCTTTGGGATAGTTTTTCCATGCCGAAACATACGCCTTGATGAAAGCTTGTGGTACAAACTTATAGGCAATGATTTCTTCTTCCTCATGCCTGTTGTCGTTATCTAACACATCACCATAACCACTTTTCTTCTCTTGCTTCACCATTGTAGGTTTATAAGCACCGACAAACGAAGCGTAATCACTATCTGGGTGGAATGTGGTGCGTACATGGTCGGTCGTTTTCAGAAGCGCATTGATGCCGTGGGACTTACCTGTACCTGGGGCGCCATAGGTGATTTGTTGGAGAGACTTATCGAATACAGTAGGTATGGCAACTATAGGGCCAAAGTATTCAAAGTATGTCTTTGTATTCAAAAAATTATATTCAATCTTTGGGTGAACATCTAATGATTCGTTTAATAAAACATTGTGGTTTAACCCTATCGTATTGTCTGAAATCACAAGATCTGTAAAGTTGTTTAAGTAGACTCGGACCTTATCAAGGCTACTTAATTCCATGTCATAAATAGAACTGCAAGCTTCTTTGTAGGATATTTCACCTTGCTTACATTTTTGTTTCAAGAAAGCATATATATTTGTTATAGGTTTATCTTTCAAACTTGGTGTATATGGATTGGGAATAAAATATAGCCTAGCCCATTTACATACATAATTAAAAATATCTACGATGGTAAAACCATTTATAAATCGAGGATGACAATATTCATTTTCGTCCTCATAGTATAGAGCTAATTGACGAGCAATCTGTGAGTGAGTTGTAGTCCACCCTTTCAAACGTTTTTCAGCAAAAGCATGAAAATCTTTCTTTACCATTGCCTTATTAGGCATGGCATCTACGAATGCTAGAACAGTTTCAAATGTTAGGTTCTTACCCCTACATATCGGGGCTGCTGTATTTTCTGCCATATTTATTTACAATTATATTTTTTGATCAATCTGTATAAAGCTTCGGCCACAATTTCAGCAAATTGAACAGGAACGGCATTTCCTATCATTTTGTATTGTGCCATACTTGGACCTAGAAATTCAAAATCGTCAGGGAATGTCTGCAAACGCGCGGCTTCTCTTACAGTTATAGATCTTGCTTGCTCTGGGTCTGGATGAATATGCCTCATGCCGTCTTTGTACAAATGAGCTGGAATCGTATTACTTTGCTCATTTTCACGAAGTACATAGTACTTATGAATGTTACTTTTTTTCCCAGTTACTTTTGTGTATAATTCTTTTAATGCTTCAATTTTAACATACTCGCAACGACCTGATTTTATATCATCTGCAAGAAGTCTAAATACTTCTATGTCGCGTTGACTATGGAAACGAGGAACATGGTTCATATATTCATCTGAATATATAGGACTATGTGAAAATTTTTTACCATTTCGTTTAATTGGTTCAGCAAGAGGATATATCTTAGGAAGATCATCAATAGCATCGCTTACAGTCCTTTCCCTTCTTTTAAGAGATGGCATGATAACATCATAAAAATCTGAAATCATCATATCCGTCCTTTTGAGAATTTCATTATTATCGTAATGATCCATTCTGATACCTATAATAATAACTCTCTTTCTATGTTGTGGAATACCAAAGTCAGCAACTTCAAATAATGCTTTTTTAAAATCTAGTGCAACATTGTAGCCTGCTTCCAGGAATGATTCACGTATTCGATTGATTATAGGATAACCATCAGGAGCGGCACTTAATAATCCTATAACATTCTCAAAGACAAAGAACTTCGGCTTAAAATGTTTGACTATCTTAATATAACTTTCAAATAGATAATTACGATAATCATTTCTCATACCATTGGCGTCGCGTATCCGTCCTGCTAATGAATAGGCTTGACAAGGAGGACCACCAACAATTACGTCTACTTCTTGTCCTTTTACAAGTTTGTCTAGCCCAACATTTTCTCCGTATTCTTCGTCAGAAAAGCCGTTTATTAGTTCTTCTGTGCGCTGTATATCAAAACGTATAACTTCATTATTCACGTTAGAATGTTTCCATTTTGTGGCTAGACGTTTTTTCAGTGTTTCACAAGGGTATTTTTCCCATTCAACACAGGCTAATGTGTCAAATTTTCCTTGTTGCAGAAATCCTTCAAGAAGTCCACCGCAACCAGCAAAGAGTTCTATCGTATGTAACTTTTTATTTGTCATTCTCCAAATACTTTTTTATTTGCTTTGCCAATGCGTATGCAAGAAGAACTGGCACCGCGTTACCTACTTGTTTATTTTGCTGCGTTTTATTCCCTAAAAACACAAAATCATCGGGAAAGGATTGTAATCTAGCACTTTCCCTGACAGTCGGACAACGATTCCATTTATAGTGGAAATTATTTCGGTGTCCTGTATCTATTGTTCTTGATGGCTTATTGCTTGCATATCTTGTCCATGCCATATGAAAATTTCTACTATTTCCAACTCCTTCTGGAAGGTCTTTATAATTCCCCCCATCTGGAACTTGTGCTATAACTTCCTTTACAAAGTCTTTGTGATTAACCGCAACATGATTGTATAAAGTATTGCATTTTCCACGCATCTTCTTTTGGAATTCGGTCAATGGAGCACTAGTGTATTGTGATACTTCAGTTCCAAGTTCATCTACAAGAGACGGCAAATCACCAATTGCTTGCTCACAAGTAATGTATTGATCTTCGGTGAGGTAGGGATGTGGAAACTCAAATGCTTTTTCACTGTTCCTCAACCCAACAAATACAAGGCGCTTGCGTATTTGTGGCACGCCATAGTCAGCAGAACAAACAATTTTACAACTGACATGGTATCCCATTTTTGTAAAACGCTTAATGATTTCATCCTTTACCGCACCTTTATATAGATTTGCCATTCCAGGAACATTTTCTATGAGGAATGCTCTTGGCTGATAACGATGAACAGTTTCTATCATTGCAAGATAGAGTGTATTCCTTTTGTCGTCAAAATTACGAGGACCAGTTAGGCTGAATCCTTGGCATGGAGGTCCACCTATAATAACATCTATTTTCCTATTACCAATTATTTCATCTATAGTGTCGAATGATTCAGACTTTGATAAATCAAGCCTTTTCCCAATTGCGCCATTATGATTCCTTTCAAACGTGTTAAGCGCGCTTTGCTCGAAATCAACTCCTAAAAGGGTTTTGAAACCAGCTTCTTCAAAACCTTTCGATAACCCCCCACACCCGCAGAATAGATCTATTATATTATATTGTTCTTTCATTGTCGCTAATTGAATCTTGAGTTGAATATAGTTTCTTGAAAATTTTTAAGGCATCTTGAATTTCTGCAGAACTGTATTTCTTAGCATCTTCGCTTATTTTATCTGCAAGACATAGAGTCCTTATTTCTTTTACGTCAATGTCCAAGTATTTCGCAAGTTTGGGTATTTGATTTTCTTGTATAGATCTCTCACCGAGTTCTATCAAACTATACATAGCCACACTTATCCCCATAACATCGGCCAGAGTCTTTTGTGTGAGCTTCGACTTCTTGCGCAACTCGAACAATGCTTTTGACAATAGTCTTTGATTGTTGTTTCGCATTTTTACTCGTTTTTAGGCGCAAAGATACAAAGAAATTCTACAACTTTTGTTGAATTTGTAAGCAAGTCGTAGGCTTATTTCAATAGGATTATACTAAACTTTTGCGTAAAAAGCTCTTAATGTTAGAAAAACAAAAACCGCTCCGATTTGGAGCGGTCAAATTTTGGTTTCTTAATTGTCCCAGAGTTCAATAATCTTTTGTCCGAGTGCGTTGTTCCGGTCTTTAATCTTTTGCTCGTTCCAAACAATCGCATTGGAAACAAGCTGACTTGTTTGCAATTCTGAAACTAATGAAGAAAGAATCGGGCGCTTATTCGTCCATGATTCATTCGTTTTCTTCGTTGCAAGTTTCGTTCCTCGAACGAGAATATGGTTTCCAAGAATTTTAACTAAATCATCGCGTTCTTCCTCAGTATAATCAGCTGTTAAAGGCCATTTGATAGGATCGGGTTTCAATGGCATCAATGGTTCAGAATCCACTGTATCATACCCATTATCAAACGTTGAATGTAAAAAGTTCGTATTTAACTTTGATTCTATAAGATATAACACAATAGCGGCATTCTTACCTTTACATTCGATAGTATTTACTGCCTCTTTAACATCATCATCAGATGGCATAAGCAATGAGCCTCTATTTACGCTATCATTGACATATGATTTTAATGCATCATAAGTTGCGACACCTTGACCTATCAAATTTTCCGAGAATAAGTCTGAGTAGTTACCATTCTTTGACTTGCAAATGATACGTCGTACTAAGTAAGTTTCAAGATATTCAAAGATTTTTAGTTGCTCTTCTTGGCTGCTTACATTCTTCAATATATACAGAATGTAAGGTACTGGAGTCCAAGCGCCTTGAGCAAACATAATGAAACTTAATCGTTTCACTCCAGGGTGTTTAACAAGGGCTTCTTTCAGAACATTCTGATTGAAACTATCGTGATACATCTTGGCATATTCGACAATCTCGTTTATCAACAAGTTCTTGTCAAGGTTATGTTTCCTAATTAAGCACTTGTAACTTTCAAAAAGGCCTTCTTGCTTTCTATACTGCTTTTTCTCGCCCGTACTCAAAGAAGAGCGAAGGCTCTTGTCTTGCATCTTGATGAGCATGAAATAGTAGAAGAAAGTCTCAATGTTGTTGGCTTTTAAGCGTCCTTTGGTCAATTGTTCATTCCAGTATTGATAGTCAGAACTGCTTGCTTGTTCAAAAACAGGTGCCCATTTATGATCGTAAAGGTCAATTGTATCATCATCGAACAAGTAATTCTTTAACAGCTCGCCCGTGGTCAGATCTTGACCGAGTGAATTGATTGTATCAAAGATTTGCTGTTCGTTTTCTTGTTCATCAACAATAATACGCACAAAGTACACGTTATTATTCATGAAGCGGATAATGGTGTTAGCCTTTTCGCGGATTTCAGGAACGTTCAGTCTCTGCTTAAAGTACTCAAAAGCGTTACGAACTTGTCCTTCTCCTGTAACTGGGCTTCCGACACCATCCAATCGAACAATTGAGTTGAAAGCTGGGGCATCTTTGCGGTTGGGGCGCAATACAGGGGCGTCCACATCTTCTTGCATAAAGCTGTTTGCAAACTTATCGTTCTTCCCAGCCATCATATAAAGCAATTTCATGAATAATACAGTAGTGGTTAGACGCTGTTGTCCATCAACCACATCGTATTGTTCATAGCCTAGATCATTGATACCAGATTTTTTGAGAATGACAGAACCCAAGAAATAGTTCTCATGGGTTTCAGGAAGATCGAGCATATCTTCGATAAATCGGTCCCAATTCTCTTCTTTCCAAACGTAAGAACGTTGGAAGTAAGGTATTTTCAAGACTAAATTGCTTAAGAAAACTTCTTGGATTTTTACGGTACTTGCTTGCATAATTTCTTTGTTTGTCAATTTCTCTACAAATATAGTAACTTCCTACAGAAATCATTAAATTAAAACTGTTCTTAAAGATTAGAATTGCAATAAGCAAACTAAAGAACGATCTATAGTAAAATTCTGTCTTTTCCACCACTAAAACATTAAACTTACTTTTGCCCAAATTAAACGCAAAACTATGGGCGATTTCAATTATCTACACATAACAGGCGTGAACGATCTGCCAGGCTATCATGCCGCAGCAGCGTTCACCACAAAGAGCAGCGAAGTTTTCAAGGAGGCGGAGGAGATTTCACCGCGTCATGTGAGCGACAAGGTGAGCTATATGCCTTGGGGAGCGGACGACCAGATGCCGTATGATATTATCAATTTGATTGAGAGTGATGAGACACTGAGCACTTGCCAGATGTTCAATGCAGAGGTGTGCTATGGAAGCGGTTTGGTGTACCAGACTGATGAAATGTGCAAACGGAATGTGGTGAACGAGGTGGAGGAGTTCTTCTTGGATAACGACATGGCGAGTTTTTCCTCGGTGTTTGCCAAGATTTCAAGCACTTCGGCTTTGCCGTGAGCGTGATTATTCTCAATGAACAAGGCAACAAGGTGGTGAGGGTGCTGCGCAAGGAGGCTTGCTATGTGCGCTTTGCCCCTGCCAACAAGGAGGGTGTGATACCACAAGTGTTGTACGCGAATTGGCGCAACTCGGTGCGGGCGGAACAGGTGGAGGTGATTCCACTGCTCAACCCGCAAAGTCCTTGGACGGACTTGCAAGCACAGGTGAAGAAGGGCAAACGCAAGTTTGCAGTGGTCAGCCGTGTGCCGACGCCTGACAGCACGTATTATCCCATTCCTTATTATGCCTCGCTCTTCAAGGGCAAGTGGTATAACATCAAGCAACTCATTGGGGTGGCGAAGGAGGCTAAGCTGAAAAACTCTGCGCCTATCAAGTACCACATTGAGATTGCCAAATCGTTTTGGAGCAATATCTTCAAAGCGGAGGGCATTACCGACCGTGTGAAGCAGCAAGAGCGTGTGAATGAGGAGAAGGACAATATCATCAACTTCCTCACGGGCATGGAGAACTCGGGCAAGGTGCTTTTCTCGGAATTTTATGTATCTCCTAATGGGGAGGAACAGCATGATGTGGTGATTAACAAGATTGAAACGGACAAGGAGGGTGGTGATTGCTTCGCGAATGTCGGCTGCGCTCGGCAAAGTTCAAGCAAGCTTGACTTTGCTCTCGCTGGTACGACATTTGGGCTACGGACATCATCGAGGCGGTGAACATGATGTGCTTTGCCATGCGTGTGCACTCAAACCTTGTGGGTTCTGTGCCGGGAAAGTCGCAAACGAACAATTCGGGCAGCGACAAGCGTGAACTTTATACGATTGCACAAGCCCTGCAAAAGCCGTATCACGACCTTTTGTTTAATGTGCACCGACTGATTATAAGGTTTAACAAAAGGGACGGGGCTTATCCCGACTGTCCGTTTATCCAGCTTACGACACTCGATGAAAATAAGGACGCAAAGCAGGTAAGCACAGAAGAGTAACTTTATAACCTCATAACCTAAAACCTCAAAACTACTATGTCTCTGTTGATACCCGATAACAATGTGCTTCTGCAATTCGTGCCGAATGTGCTGAAGTCGGTGCAAGGCGAGACCTTGCTCTTTGATAAAATTGCTCCGCACTTGGAGGTGGCCGAAGCGTGGCTCACGACCACGTTCCTCTCTGAGGCAGTCCTTACGGAACTGCTCTCTGTTTCAGAGAATGCGAACAACAAGTTGTTGCACTACGCGCGTATGGCAGTGGTGGCAGAAGCCATGCTCCATGCCGTGCCACAGTTGGATTTGGTGCTTACGCCAAATGGCTTTGGTGTTGTCTCAAACACCAATATAGCCCCTGCCAGCAAGGAGCGCGTGTAACGCTTGCTC
>OFLY01001406.1_pt1 | contig 14550 bp, 10 predicted proteins | sample 1541161 | NCBI WGS metagenome assembly OFLY01 (sample SAMN04209247, study PRJEB22552) | human gut metagenome | biome: gut; material: feces | host: Homo sapiens | place: USA: Oklahoma | reverse complement strand
GAAGATTTCATTTACCAGATCATCTTCCACAGATTCACCGATAATATTTCCAAGTTCCTCGTAAGCATTCATCAAATCAATGGAATAAAAATCTTCCGGCATATCATCTGCAATACTCTGCAATACTAAATGTAAACTTCGTAAAGCTTCCTGTAAAGATGTTTTATGTCTGATATTCGTAATATAAACTTCATCATTAAATGTAACTTCCCCAGAGAAGAACATTTCTTTGATCGTTTCTTCAAGATCATCCATTCCGGTCTGCTCTTTTGCAGAAATTGAGATCATTTTTTTATCCAAATGTTTTCTGATATCTTCCACAGTTGTGACCGGACTTAAGTCAGATTTATTTAACAAAACAATTGCATGTCTGTCTTTCAACAATTCCATGATCTCATGATCATTTTCGTCTAACGCTGTGGATGTGTCAACTACGTAAATAACAAGATCAGCATTATTCAAATATTTCTTTGCACGTTCCACACCGATTTTTTCCACGACATCTTCCGTGTCACGGATTCCGGCGGTATCAATGATATTCAATAAAATACCGTTTAAATTAATCTGTTCTTCCAGAACATCCCGTGTTGTTCCCGCAATATCTGTAACGATTGCCTTCTCTTCTCCAACCAGAGAATTTAAAAGAGAAGATTTTCCGGCATTCGGCTTTCCAACAATAACAGTTGAAATACCTTCTTTTAACATTTTTCCATTATCACTGTTTGCAAGCAGTTTATCAATTTTTTTTATCACATCCGATACTATACCGGATAGTTTTTCCGGATATCCATCCAGACTTATGTGCTCCGGATCATCTAATGCACTTTCGATAAATGCAATCTCATGTAAAACATTTCCGCGGATTTCTTTGATTTTTTCTGAAACAGAACCGGAAAGCTGGCTCAACGAACTTTTTAATGCAAATTCATTCTTGGAATTGATAACATCAATAACGGATTCTGCCTGTGAGAGATCAATTCTTCCATTTAAAAATGCACGTTTTGTAAATTCACCCGGCTCTGCAGGACGCGCACCATATTTGATAACTGTTTCTAAAATTCTCTTCATGACATAAACGCCGCCATGACAGTCTATCTCAACCGTATCTTCCCTGGTATAACTTTTCGGTCCTCTCATCAGAACAACCATAACTTCATCGATCACTTCATCTCCATCATGAATATGACCATAGTGAATTGTATGCGTTGGCATATCTTCTAACTTTTTCTGATTCTTCATTTCAAAAATACGGTCTGTGATAGAAACTGCCTCGTCTCCGCTGATTCTTACGATTCCGATTCCTGAACTTGTCATTGCAGTTGCAATTGCAGCAATGGTATCCGTTCCCATAGTGATATCCTTTCCATGTACAAAACTGCACGCCGCAAAACTTCATAAGAACCTGCCATATCATTTCCGGCATTTTCATAAAGCTTTGTAACGTGCAGCTTCTGGTCTTTTAAATTCTATACTTGAATTTATCTTTCTCTATCTCTTTTTAAAGTAACAACCACATGTCTGTATGGTTCTTCGCCCTCGCTGTGTGTTGTTACAAACTTATCATTCTGCAATGCAGAATGGATAACTCTTCTCTCAAAAGGATTCATTGGTTCTAAAGAAACAGGACGTTTTGTTCTCTTTACTTTGTATGCAATGTTCTTTGCAAGATTCTCCAATGTCTCTTTTCTTCTCTTGCGGTAATCTTCTGTATCAATCTTAACTTTAATGTATTCCTCAGAATTTTTATTCACTGCAAGGTTTGCAAGATACTGCAGGGAGTCGAGAGTCTGTCCTCTTTTACCAATGAGGATACCCATGTCATCTCCTTTCAGTTCTACGTTGTAAGTATTACCGTCTTCTGCTTTTTCAATAATGATCTCAACTTTAAGATCCATAGCAGCAAAGATTTTCTGTAAAAATTCTGTGATATCACCTTCTACAGAATATTTCTTACGAACTTTGATCACAGCATCTTTTCTTGCGATTCCTAAAAATCCTGTGCTTCCTTTTTCGATTACTTCATATTCAATCTGATCACTGGTAGCTCCAAGTTTTATAAGAGCTTCTGTGATAGCATCATCGACTGTTCTTGCTGATACTCCAATATACTCCATAACAATAACCTCCACATATACGTTATCTTACCAACACGTTTTTGAAAAATAATCTGTTAGTTTTTCTTATTATTTCTCTCGTTAAATTCACGGACCAGGTTTGCTTTTGCAGCCATACTTCCAGGTTTTGCATTCGCTTTCAATGCATTTGCCTTCTCAAGTTCAAGTTCCTTCTCTGCCGTTGTCTTAACGGAACTCTTGGAACTTGCTGTAACCTGTCTTGTGTTCATACGTGCAGCATTGGAAATCTGGTTTTCAGAGATTCCCATCTTCTCACGTTTTTTCTTTGCTTTTTCCTGATTCTTTGCAATAATATCATCCAGATCGATCTTATCAAAATGTTTATTTAAGAAGAACTGCTGGATACTTCTTACAACCGCACTTGCGATCCAGTAGATACCGAGACCGACCGGAACAGTAAAACACATTACCAGGGAGAATAATGGCATGGTGCGGTTCATCATCTTCATCTGCTGAGCCATCTGGTCATTATCTCCGCCTGCTGTTGCAGCCGTTGGCATTAACTTGATATTTAAAACCTGTGTCAAATAAGAAATCACAGGAATCAGCAATGCAAGAACTGCCATCAGAATACTTCCACCTGCAAATGCAGCTTTGATGATCTGAAATGGAGTATCTGAAATATTTAATCCTATAAAGTTGTTTACATGAGAAACTACACCATATGTAGAATCAATGGAATCTGTGAGCGCCGGGAATGCCTCTCTTAAGGAATCCCATCCGGTAGAACTCATTTTTGATAAAACATCTACTACATAATTCTGTAATGTTGTTGTATCTGTTGCCGTAAAATCAACCTGTACTGTGTTCAATTTTAATGTGCTCATCAGGTTTGTCATAATATCCTGATAGCCGCTTGTTGCCATGATCTTATCAACCAGATCAAGATAAACATCCTTCACACTGCTGATATAGGCAGGAACATTCATAAACACACGGTACAAAGCTAACAGTAAAGGCATCTGGATTAACATCTGCACACAGCTGCCTGTCGGTGAAACACCATACTTCTCATAGATCTGCTGTGTCTCAGCCTGCATATTCTGCATGGATACGGTATCTTTCTTATCCTTATACTTTTTCTGGACCGCCTGAAGCTCTGGGTTCATCTTCTGGGATAACTTCGAGAACTTCTGCTGTTTATAAGTCAATGGGAACATTAAAGCATAAATAACAATGGTAAATAAAATAATAGAAAGACCTACGTTGGAAATTCCAACTTTTTCCATTAAAATATACATGCCATTCATTATCCAGCCAAGTAATTTTGCAATTGGTCCAAGAATGGCACCATTGTATGCTGTTAATAACATCTCTGACACTGAAAATACCTCCAATTATGGAACGGGATCATATCCGCCTTTTGAAAAAGGATTACATCTTATAATTCTCCAAAGCGCTAACGCCCCACCTTTGACAGCTCCATACTTTTCGACAGCCTCTAACCCATAGGTGGAACAGGTCGGGTAGTATGGACATTTTGTTGTTTTCATCGGAGAAATATACTTTCTATAAAATTTAATCAAAGCAATCAATATTTTTTTCAAAATGATTCCATCTTCTTTTCTAAAATCTTTACTTCAAAATTTTATGAAGACCTCCAAGATGTAACAAAGCACTTTCCACTTCATGATATGAAATATCTTTTGCTGTATTTCTTGCGATGACTACAATGTCTAAACCACTATTAAACATGTCTTCCTGTAGCCGGTAACTTTCTCTGATCAATCGGGTTACATGATGTCTTATAACACTATTTCCTACTTTTTTACTTACCGATATGCCTAACCGGTTTCTTTCTGTATCGTTTTTCAGAACGTACATCACCAGATAACGATTTGCATAAGATTTTCCTTTTTTATATACGTTCTGAAAATCTCTGTTTTTCTTTAATGATTCTGAATATTTCATCTAATATCCTTTGCCAAAAATTGATCATAAAAGAAGAAAAGACCACAAATATGTGGCCTATGCTGATAATTTTTTTCTACCTTTTAATCTTCTTGCAGCCAATACTTTTCTTCCGCCTGCAGTACTCATTCTGCTTCTGAATCCGTGAACTTTCGCTCTCTGTCTCTTTTTAGGTTGGAATGTCATCTTCATGTCACATACACCTCCTCTACAATTCAAACATTTATTTTACTCAATGTTATGATAAGTCTACTTCAATAGCGACAAAACATCATTTTTATTTATATCAAAATAATCGGACAAAGTCAAGCAAAATCTCATAAAATAAGGCTTTTGCCAATATTTAGTTTTCCACTTTCTGTGATTTTCGTTTTTTTACCACTATATATATAAGGAAGAAATGCATTTTATCTATATATGGTATAATGTTATACACATAGAAAATCAAAAATTTTTCCACAGAAAACCCAGTATTTATGCCGTTTACATAAGTTATCCTCAATTTGTGGATAACTTGTGGACAATTTCTTGATAATATCATCATAACTTGTGTATAAATGTGTACAAGCCTTATTTTTTCCGGTCTATAACTATTTTTCCATTATTAACAATAACTTCTAGTATATTCACATTAAGCGTTAAAACGCCCATATAGCCACTTTTTTTATCAACGCCCTATCCCCAGTCCTTCCACAATTAAACGTTGATAATTCCGCAAAAATAGTGTAGGATAGCATTATATAGAATTTTTTAGAGTTTTTTAAGCAGTTAAGATTAACTGCTATATTTTAGTGCTATCAGAAAACGGAGTTAGAAAATGGACAAGATTTTGGAAAAATGGGATGAAATTTTACAGACAGTAAAAACAGAGCATGATGTCAGCGACATTTCTTTTGATACCTGGATCAAACCTCTGGAAGTTTTTGGTGTTGAGGGAAATACCCTCTATATCCTTGTTCCATCTGAACAGATGACTTTAAGTTATATCTCAAAAAAATATTATCTTCCTTTAAAAGTAGCAATTGCTGAAATTATCGGAACCGAATATGAGATTCAGTTTATTTTACCGGAACAGACCAGGAATATCAGACCTTCCAATAATAAAGGAAAGAAAACACCTGAACCTGAAGCTTCCAAACGTTCCAACTTAAATCCAAATTACACATTTGATACTTTCGTTGTCGGCAGCAATAACCGTTTTGCACAGTCTGCCTCCCTGGCAGTAGCGGAATCTCCGGGAGAAGCTTACAACCCTCTTTATATTTATGGTGGACCTGGACTTGGAAAAACCCACTTGATGCATTCCATCGGACATTTCATCCTGGAAAGAAATCCGGAAGCAAAAGTTTTGTATGTTACTTCCGAGGAATTTACCAATGAAGTTATCGAATCTATCCGTAGTGGTAACGCCTCTGCGATGAATAAATTCCGTGAAAAATACAGAACCATCGACGTTCTCATGATCGACGACGTTCAGTTTATTATAGGAAAAGAAAGTACACAGGAAGAATTTTTCCACACGTTCAACGCTCTCCACTCCGCAGGCAAACAGATCATTTTAACATCGGATAAACCGCCAAAGGATATGGAAACGTTAGAAGAACGAATCCGTTCCCGTTTCGAATGGGGACTTATGGCAGACATCGGAGCTCCTGATTACGAGACGCGAATGGCAATCCTTCGCCGGAAAGTGGAATCTGATGATATGTCCTTAAGCGATGACATTTTAAATTACATCGCAAATAATATTAAATCCAACATCCGTGAATTAGAGGGAGCTTTGAACAAACTCCTCGCTTACTCGAATCTGGAAAAAACAGAGATCACCATGGAGATTGCCAAGAAAGAACTTCAGAATATTATCACACCGGACAAGCCAAGAGAAATCACTCCTCAGCTTATCATTGAAGTTGTTTCGGAACATTTCCAGATTTCACTGGATCAGATGATCTCAAAAAACAGAAGTAATGAGATTGCAAGACCAAGGCAGATTGCCATGTACCTCTGTAAAACCATGACGGATATTCCATTGGATTCCATCGGTTCCTTACTGGGCGGAAGAGATCACTCGACCATTATCCACGGCATCAAAAAAATTGCGGATGAGTACGATTCCAACGAACAGACACGCAATTTAATTGAAACTATCAAGAAAAAAATCAATCCAAACTAAAGTTATCAACTTTTTTTTGAGTTATTAACAAAATTTTGTGGATAACCTGTTCAAATCGTGTTTAATTAATGTTTAAAGTTTTGGATAACCTACTTTTCAAGATGAATTTCAAATTTTTTCTGAGGAGGCTTAAAATTTTAATTCACATTTTATCCAAGGTTAATCCTCATGCTTTTCACATAGTTATACAGTCGGATTTTTCGGACAAGCCCTTATGTTTTCAAGGGTTGCAGGGTTATTCACTTATTCACACACACTAATACGACTACTTTTAATATCTTTTATTAATTATATTTATTTTGGCTTTCGCCAAGCAGGAAGGAGTTATTCACATTATGAAATTAATCTGTTCTAAATCAAATCTGCTTCATGGAGTTAACATTGTGTCCAAGGCTGTTCCAACCAGAACCACAATGGCAATCCTTGAATGCATTTTAATTGATGCTTCTGCTAATGAAATCAAATTAACAGCAAACGATATGGAACTTGGAATTGAAACTAAGATTGAAGGAGAAATTGCAGAGAGGGGAATCATTGCATTAGATGCTAAGATTTTTTCTGAGATTGTCCGTAAATTACCGGACAGTGATGTTGTGATCGAAACAGATTCCAATTTTAAAACTACCATTACCTGTGAGAAAGCAAAGTTTAACATTGTTGGAAAATCAGGTGATGATTTTTCCTATATTCCATTTATTGAAAGAAATGAATGTATTTCAATCTCCCAGTTTACTTTAAAAGAAGTGATTCGTCAGACAATCTTCTCAATTGCTGACAATGACAACAATAAACTGATGACGGGTGAACTTTTCGAGATTGAAGAGAATCAGTTAAAAGTAGTTTCTCTGGATGGACATAGAATTTCCATCCGTAATATTGAATTAAAGAATAATTACGATCATAAGAAAGTAGTTGTTCCTGGTAAAACACTTCAGGAAGTAAGTAAGATTTTACCTGGAAGTGCAGAGGAAGAAGTCAATATTTTCCTTTCAGAGAATCATATTGTATTTGAATTTGATGATACTACAGTTGTATCCAGATTGATCGAAGGAGAGTATTTCAAGATTGAGCAGATGCTTTCCTCTGATTATGATACAAAAGTTAAGATTAATAAGCGTGAATTATTAGACTGTATCGACCGTGCAACACTTCTCGTAAAAGAGGGTGACAAGAAACCAATTATCATGAATATCACAGATGGAAATATGGAATTAAAGATCAATTCTTTTATTGGTTCCATGAATGAAGATATTGATATCACAAAAGAGGGAAAAGATATCCTCATTGGATTTAATCCGAAATTCTTTATCGATGCACTGAGAGTCATCGATGAGGAAGAGGTTTCTCTTTATATGGTAAACCCGAAGGCTCCATGTTTTATCAAGGATGATGAAGGAAAGTTCATTTATCTGATTCTTCCGGTAAACTTTAACGCAGCCACTAACTAAGAAAGGCAGAAAGATGATCACAGTAAATATCAGAGAGACGGATGAATTTATCAAACTGGGACAGGCTTTGAAAAAAGCAGGTCTTGTAGAATCCGGAGTAGATGCAAAGTTTTTTATTCAGGATGGACAGGTAAAATTAAACGGCGAGACAGAGCTTCAGCGTGGAAAAAAATTATACAATGGAGATGTTGTTTCCTTTAACGGCGAGACAATTCAGATTGTAAAATGATCATAAAATCAATTGAATTGCAGAATTTTCGAAATTATGAAGATTTAAATATTTCATTTGATGAGGGAACCAATATTTTTTATGGGGATAATGCGCAGGGAAAAACGAATATCCTTGAAGCTGCATATTTAAGTGGAACAACTAAGTCCCACAAATGTAGTAAGGACAAGGAAATGATCCGTTTCGGGGAGCAGGAGTCCCATATCAGAACGGTTGTTGTAAAAAAAGAAAAAGAATATCAGATTGATATGCATTTAAAACACAATCGTTCCAAGGGAATCGCAATCAATAAAGTTCCAATCAAAAAAGCCAGTGAGCTTTTTGGAATTCTCAATATGGTATTTTTTTCGCCTGAGGATCTGAATATTATCAAAAATGGTCCGGCGGAGCGCCGCAGATTTCTGGATTCTGAATTATGCCAGTTGGATAAAATATATTTGTCAGACCTTACAACTTACAATAAAATTTTGAATCAGCGCAACAAATTATTAAAAGATATGGTTTACAGACCGGATTTAAAGGATACACTTCCGGTATGGGATATGCAGCTGGTAGAAACTGGCAGGAAAATCATTCGGCGAAGAAAACAGTTTGTTGATGAGCTAAATGAGATCGTGCATGATATTCACTATCGGATTTCCGGTGAAAAAGAAGATTTAATTTTGCAATATGAACCAATTATTGAAGATATCTTTTTTGAGGATGAACTGTCCAGAGTAAAAGAGCGGGATATGCGGCAGTGTATGACATCGGTGGGACCACACCGGGACGACCTTCTTTTTTCCATCGGTGAGGTGGATATCCGGAAGTTCGGTTCCCAGGGACAGCAGAGAACTTCTGCGCTGTCCTTAAAATTGTCAGAGATCGAACTGGTTAAACGGTCCATTCATGATACACCGGTTTTGTTGCTCGATGATGTGTTGTCGGAACTTGACAGTAACCGGCAGAATTATCTGCTCAACAGTATTCATGACACACAGACGCTGATCACCTGCACAGGGCTGGATGAATTTGTAAAAAACAGATTTCATATCAACAAGATATTTAAAGTTGTGCAGGGGACTGTGGAAGAGAGAAAAGAAATATAATTGCATTGTACATATTTTTTTATGTGCAGAATGGAGGAATAAATGGGTACAGAAAACGAATATGGTGGAGACCAGATCCAGATTTTGGAAGGACTTGAGGCTGTTCGTAAAAGACCGGGTATGTACATCGGTAGTACATCAGCCAGGGGCTTACATCATCTGGTATATGAGATTGTAGACAACTCAGTAGATGAGGCACTTGCCGGATACTGCAAAAATATTGAAGTGACCATAAATGAAGATAACTCTATTACCGTAGAAGATGATGGACGTGGTATTCCGGTCGACATCAATCACAAAGCTGGAAAATCCGCATTGGAAGTCGTATACACTGTACTTCATGCCGGTGGAAAATTTGGCGGTGGAGGCTACAAAGTATCTGGTGGACTTCACGGCGTAGGTGCGTCAGTTGTAAATGCACTTTCCACAAAGTTAAAAGTTGAGGTTTACCGTGAAGGAAAGGTTTATTTCCAGAGTTACAAGATCGGTAAACCGGATGAACCGGTAAAAGTGATCGGAGAATGCGGCGAGGACAAGCACGGAACCAAGGTTACTTTCTGGCCGGACGCATCGATTTTTGAAGAGACTGTTTTTGATTATGATACCTTAAAACAACGTCTGCGTGAGACGGCCTTTTTGACAAAAGGTTTAAGAATCGTGCTGACAGATTTAAGAGAAAACCCGGCGAGAACTCATGATTTTCATTATGCCGGCGGTATCAAAGAATTTGTTACTTACTTAAACAAGAGCAAAGAAGCTTTATACCCGGAAGTCATTTACTGTGAGGGCAGTGGAAATGGTGTCTATGTGGAAGTTGCCATGCAGCATAATGATTCCTACAATGAGTTGATGTTAAGTTTTGTCAATAACATTATCACACCGGAAGGTGGTACACATCTTGCCGGATTCCGTAATGCATTGACGAAAACATTTAATGCTTATGCAAGAGCGAATAAATTATTAAAAGACAGTGAACCGGCATTGACGGGTGATGATATCCGTGAAGGACTGACTGCCATTATCAGTGTCAAAATCGAGGAACCTCAGTTTGAGGGACAGACCAAGCAGAAACTGGGTAACAGCGAAGCCCGCGGTGCGGTGGATTCCATTGTGAGCGAGCAGCTTACTTACTTTTTAGAGCAGAATCCGACGGTTGCCAAGACAATCTGTGAAAAATCCCTTCTGGCACAGCGCGCGAGAGAGGCAGCAAGAAAAGCGAGAGATTTAACCAGAAGAAAAACAGCGCTGGGGGGAATGTCTCTTCCGGGAAAACTGGCAGACTGTTCTGATAAAGATCCAAAGAACTGTGAGATTTTCATCGTCGAGGGAGATTCCGCTGGCGGTTCCGCTAAGACTGCGAGAAGCCGTGCAACCCAGGCAATCCTCCCACTTCGTGGTAAGATTTTAAATGTCGAGAAGGCAAGACTGGATAAGATTTATGGAAATGCTGAGATCAAAGCTATGATCACTGCGTTTGGTACAGGTATTCATGAAGACTTTGATATCAGCAAACTTCGTTACAACAAGATTATCATTATGACGGATGCCGATGTCGATGGTGCTCATATTGCGACACTGATGCTGACATTTTTATACCGTTTTATGCCGGAACTTATCAAGCAGGGACATGTATATCTTGCAACTCCGCCGCTTTACAAGATTGAGAAAAATAAAAATATCTGGTATGCGTACGATGACGCTGAATTAAACAATATCCTGGTTGAAATCGGACGTGATGGCAATAACAAAATCCAGCGTTACAAAGGACTTGGAGAGATGGATGCCGAGCAGCTCTGGGAGACGACTATGGATCCGGAAAAACGTATTTTAAAACGTGTTATGATCGATGAGGAAAATTCTTCGGAGATTGATGTGACATTTACGACTTTGATGGGTGACAAGGTAGAACCGAGACGTGAGTTTATTGAAGAAAATGCGAAGTATGTGCAGAATCTTGATATCTAAGATTAAGTGTGCTGGAAATTATATATTACTGCAAATGTAGTTTAATAGCGTGATAGAAAGTTAATTTATAATATAATTGCAAATGTAGTTTAATTAGAGAAATGCAGATTTTGAACCAAAAAGAATCTGCAGGAATGAGGTAAATAGAATGGATGACAAAATTTTTGATCAAATCCATGATGTCGATCTGAAAAAAACAATGGAGACATCCTACATCGATTATGCGATGAGCGTTATCGCCCAGCGTGCATTGCCGGATGTAAGAGATGGTTTGAAACCAGTACAGCGCCGTGTACTTTACTCCATGATCGAATTAAATAATGGACCGGACAAGCCACACAGAAAATGTGCGCGTATTGTCGGTGATACCATGGGTAAATACCATCCACATGGAGACAGTTCCATCTACGGAGCATTGGTAAACATGGCACAGGACTGGTCTACAAGATATCCGCTTGTTGATGGTCATGGAAACTTTGGTTCTGTCGATGGTGACGGTGCTGCTGCCATGCGATATACAGAGGCAAGACTCAGTAAAATTTCCATGGAAATGCTCGCAGACATCAATAAAGATACCGTTGACTTTGTACCAAACTTTGATGAGACCGAGAAAGAGCCGACGGTGCTCCCTTCCCGCTATCCGAATCTTCTGGTAAACGGAACAACCGGTATTGCTGTCGGTATGGCCACAAACATTCCGCCTCACAATCTGCGTGAGGTGATTAATGCTGTCGTAAAAATTATCGACAACGAAGTGCTAGAGGATCGTGGGACAGATATCGAAGAACTTTTGAGTATTGTAAAAGGTCCGGATTTTCCAACCGGAGCGATGATTCTTGGAACAACCGGAATTAACGAAGCTTACCGCACCGGACGTGGAAAAATCAGAGTTCGTGCGATCACCAATATCGAACCAATGCAAAACGGTAAAAACCGTATTGTTGTGACCGAACTTCCATACATGGTCAACAAAGCAAGACTGATCGAGAAAATCGCAGAGCTTGTAAGAGATAAAAAAATTGACGGAATCACGGATCTTCGTGATGAGTCTGACCGCCAGGGTATGCGTATCTGTATTGAGCTGCGCCGTGATGTAAATCCGAATGTGGTTTTAAATCTGCTTTACAAACATACGCAGATGCAGGATACGTTTGGTGTTATCATGTTAGCCCTTGTGGACAACCAGCCGAAAGTATTAAATCTTCAGGAAATGTTAGGCTATTATCTGGATCACCAGAAAGATGTTGTGACCAGAAGAACAAAATATGATTTAAACAAAGCAGAAGAACGTGCTCACATTCTGGAGGGCTTACTGATTGCGCTTGATAATATTGATGAAGTGATCAATATTATCCGAAGCAGTGCAAATACACCGGAAGCAAAAAATCGTTTGATCGAGAGATTTTCCCTGACAGATGTCCAGGCACAGGCGATCGTCGATATGCGTCTGCGTGCACTGACAGGTCTGGAACGTGAGAAAATCGAAGCTGAGTATGCAGAGTTGATGGATCGTATTGCAGAGTTAAAAGCAATTCTGGCAGATGAGAAAAAACTCCTTGGTGTTATCCGTGAGGAAATCCTCTTGATTGCAGAAAAATACGGTGATGAGCGAAGAACTTCCATCGGATTTGACGAGTATGATATTTCCATGGAGGATCTCATTCCGGTAACCAACACTGTGATTGCAATGACAAAACTTGGCTATATCAAGAGAATGAGCCTTGATAATTTCCGTGCCCAGAACCGTGGCGGCAAGGGAATCAAGGGAATGGAGACAATCGATGAAGATTACATCGAGGAACTTTTGATGACAACTTCCCATCATTACATGATGTTCTTTACCAATACCGGTCGTGTATACAGAATGAAAGCATACGAAATTCCGGAAGCGGGCAGAACCGCGAGAGGTACTGCGATCATTAACCTGTTGCAGCTTCAGCCGGGAGAGAAAATTACCGCAGTGATCCCAATCAAGGAATATACCGAAGGACACTATCTGTTTATGGCAACTAAGAACGGTATTGTGAAGAAAACACCGATCACCGATTATGCGAATGTCAGAAAAACAGGACTTGCAGCCATCACACTGCGTGAAGATGATGAATTGATCGAAGTGAAAAAGACCGATAACGAACAGGATATTTTCCTTGTGACAAAATACGGACAGTGTATCCGTTTCAATGAGAGAGATGTCAGAAGTACCGGAAGAACCTCTATGGGTGTGATCGGTATGAACTTAACGGACGGCGATAAAGTTGTCGGAATGCAGATGGAATCCCAGGGGGATGCTCTGATGATCGTATCTGAAAAAGGTCTTGGAAAATGCACACTTGCATCTGAATTTACTGCCCAGAACCGTGGTGGTAAAGGTGTCAAGTGCTATAAGATCACAGAAAAAACCGGAAATATCGTTGGTGTGAAAGCAGTAAATCAGGATGATGAGATGATGCTGATCACAACGGAAGGAATTATCATCCGTATCAAAGTCAGTGATACTGCTTTGCTCGGAAGAGTTACTTCCGGTGTAAAACTGATGAATCTTGCGGATGATGTCACAGTTGCAAGCATTGCAAAAGTACGTGAGGACAAATCCCTCATGGAAAATACAGATGAATCTGAACTTGTCACAGAGGAAGAGGAAGCCAAGAGTGCTGCGGCTGCAGCAGAGGCTGCGAAAAAAGCGGCAGGTCAGATGACAGAAACGGATGATGAATTAATGCAGGAATTATTAAGCCGTGCTGAGTCTGATTCGGAAGAGGAATAAAAAAATATTTTGACCGCAGTGATATAAAGACTTCACTGTGGTCTGGACAGTAGGCTGCCACATTTTTATGTAGCAGCCGATTTGTCTATCTAAAAACAAATTATTTTTCATGATAACAAGCCTGATTTGAAAAAAAGGATGTTCAATTTTGATTATTTGAAAAATGAATGATATCAACACAAAAATAAAAAACAACACATGTTATCAAGAAATCCATAGTGTAAATGTGGATAACGTGTTGCGAAAATCCAACTTCCGTGGAAAAATTTCATTGTCATAGCAAAAACTTTCGTTTATACTTTTGCGTAAATATAGAATACATGAGTTTTAAAATTGTAGTAAAACTCCAATAGAAAGTAGAACAACAGGGGGAATGAAAAGTGCCGCAAAATTTTTATGAGTTAGTATGGATTTTTATTATTTATGCATTTATCGGATGGTGCACAGAAGTATCTTATGCAGCATTGGACCGGGGAATTTTTGTAAACCGGGGATTTTTAAATGGACCGTATTGTCCAATTTACGGATGTGGAGTGGTGATTGTTGTAGCTGCTTTGACTCCGCTAAAGGACAACCTGCTGATATTATTTGCGGGTTCTTTCTTACTGACTTCCATTTTGGAATACATTACAGGATTTATTCTGGAGAAAGTATTTCACAATAAATGGTGGGACTATAGCAATAAGCCGTTTAATCTTCACGGATATATATGTTTGAAATTTTCCATCTACTGGGGACTCGCATGTACATTTATTATGGATGTGATTCATCCAATCATTTACAAAGGAATCACCATGATTCCACATATTCTGGGTGTTGTGCTGCTCTGTATTATCA
>OFLY01001400.1_pt1 | contig 14604 bp, 10 predicted proteins | sample 1541161 | NCBI WGS metagenome assembly OFLY01 (sample SAMN04209247, study PRJEB22552) | human gut metagenome | biome: gut; material: feces | host: Homo sapiens | place: USA: Oklahoma | reverse complement strand
GGGCAGGCGATAGGGCGGAAGCTCCATGACGAACGGCGTGGACGGCCCACGGATAATCGTCGAGCGCAGCCGCCGCGCCTGCGCCCTTGCCGGTTATAAACTTACCGTCAACAACAACTTTATCCGACTTTACGTCTGCACCGTAAAGATACTTTTCGTAACCCGGGAAACAAGTCGCTTTTTTATCCTCAAGTAACATTTTCTTACCCAAAATTGACGGTGCGGCACAAATTGCCGATACATAAATACGGTTTGCAACCGCATAATTCAAAAGTCCGTGTACATCGTTTGACGCGTCAAGAATTTCGTGACCGATACCGCCCGGCAACATTAAAAGTTCCATCTTTTCAGGCTCAACCCCGTTAATCTCAATATCGGCTGTCACCTCAATACCGTGTGCGCCGGTTACTGTCTTGCTCTTTACACCGACTGTTGTAACATCAACACCGCCTCTTTTCAAAATATCTATAGGTTCGATTGCCTCAACTTCCTCGAAACCGTCCGCAAGCATTACATATACCATAAAAATCTATCCTTTCATCTTTTTTTACTATTATATCACGCCTATCAACAATTCACAATAAGTTTACATAATTTTTGTTGTTTTATATTCAAATATCTGGTATAATATTAATAAAGTTATATGGAGCGAATTTTTTTCATATACTAAATTTAAAACAAACGGAGGAATATATATGCGAGAGAAAATTGTACCTATCGAAGTTACTCCCGAAATGATGAAAATGCTTGAAATTTGTAAAAAGAATAAAAGCATTAATCCTGAGTTATATGCCCAATATGACGTTAAAAGGGGGTTGAGAGACATTAACGGTAAAGGTGTTCTTGCCGGACTTACCGAAATAGGCGAAATTCATGCCTATGATACACTCTCTGACGGATCATCAAAACCTTGTGACGGTAAACTTTATTATCACGGTTATGATGTCGAGGACCTTATTAAAGGTTTTATCCGCGACAAAAGGTTTGGCTTTGAAGAAGTTACATATTTACTTCTTTTCGGCGAACTTCCGAACAAAAATGAGCTTGATATTTTCACAAAGACACTTTCACATATGCGAACTATTCCGCCGTCATTTGTGCGTGATATTATCATGCAAGCACCGAGTAAGGATATGATGAACGCACTTTCAAGAGGTGTGCTTACGTTGTATGCTTATGATGATAAAGCCGATGATGTGTCACTTCCGAACGTTTTAAGACAGTGTTTGCAGTTAATCGCGCAATTTCCGTTGTTGTCGGTTTACGGCTATCAGGCGTTTAAGTATTATCATGAAAACGACAGTTTTATCGTTCATGCACCTAAACCGGAGCTTTCGACTGCGGAAAATATACTTCATATGTTGCGTAACGACAGTCAATATACAGAGCTTGAGGCGAGAATTCTTGATATTGCGTTGATACTTCACGCCGAACATGGTGGCGGTAACAACTCAACATTCACTACTCACGTAGTCACTTCAAGCGGTACGGATACCTATTCAACTGTTGCCGCGTCTTTGGGTGCGCTGAAAGGTCCTAAGCACGGCGGTGCTAATATTAAGGTTACGCAAATGTTTGAGGATATGAAAAAGAATATTAAAAACTGGAATGACGATAAAGAGATTGAGCAATATCTTTCTGATTTGCTTAATAAAAAAGCGTTCGATAAATCTGGACTTATTTACGGTATGGGACACGCGGTTTATTCACTTTCCGACCCGAGAGCGAATGTTTTTAAATCATTCGTTGAGAGCCTTTCAAAAGAAAAAGGCAGAGAAGACGAATTTAATTTGTATTCAAGGGTTGAACGACTTGCTCCGCAGGTCATCGCAAGTGAACGCAAAATGTATAAAGGCGTCAGTGCAAACGTGGACTTTTATTCGGGCTTCGTTTACAGTATGCTTGATTTGCCGATGGAATTGTATACACCTATGTTCGCAATCGCAAGAATTGCCGGTTGGTCGGCTCACAGAATTGAGGAACTTGTCAATCCGGGTAAAATCATTCGTCCCGCATATAAAAGTATCGCACCTCATAAAGAATATGTTCCTCTTGACAGCAGAGATTAAAAATAAACAATCCCAATGCATTGCATTGGGATTGTTTAATAGTTGCATAAAGTCAATATCCAATGTATTAAAAAACCAAACATTATAATTGATAATATTGTATAATCAATTTTTTTGGATTTAAATATTCTGCCGTCAAACAGAATATATGCAAAAATAATCGGCAAGCTTATAAACATATAATTATATTCAAATGCCGCTTTAAAGTCACCATGCACCAAAGCCACACATGCACGGGTTATTCCACACCCCGGACAAGGATAATGAAAAAGGAATCGCCAAACACAGCCCACACCCGAGATATAGAGAAATGCCAGCAAGGTAAGTACTACCGCCATATATAACATCTTTAAAAGCGGTTTTTCCACGAGCTTTTCTTTGTGTAAAAAAACAGAGTCCCATTTTAATTTGAAACTCTGTTTGTTCATCAACTTATTCATCATTCCTTAAGAGGAACTCCGTTAGCATCTTTATTAATTTTACCCGTAAAAATCATAATTCTTTCAATAAGTCCCCAAATAGCTCCTGCACCGAAACAGATTGATAATGCAATTTGAGCAATAGCCTTACCGGTATATCCAAGATAAAAATTATGAATACCCAATCCACCAAGGAAAATTCCTAAAAGACCCGCTGTCATTTTTGACTTTTGAGTTTCCGGATTAATATTTGGAGTATTATCTATAGCAAATCCGCAGTTTGTACAGACATTTGCACCCGGTACAACTTCTTTTCCGCAGTTCGCGCAATATTTTACGCCAGTCCCCTTTGCAAATCCACATTTAACACAGATAGCAGCATTTGAATCTATTTGTTCCCCACAATTTCTACAATACATATAAAACCCTCCTCTAAAATATTCAAACATATAGTAATATTTTTTATACATTATAAACAATTATAGGAGTGGAATTGAATTAATCTTAAAGATTATTGTATTGTAAAAATTCATTCAATTTTATGTTTAAATTCCGTTATTTTGACATTAAACAAACCGTCTCAACATGACTTGTATGTGGGAACAGGTCGAAGGCGGTGGTGGCGGTTATGGTATAGCCGTTATCGTTAAGAAAACGTGCATCTCTGGCGAGGGTGGCGGGGTTACAGGAAACGTACACTACACGTTTGGGTTGTGCTTTAATTATTGCTGTGAGTGTTGATTCATCACTGCCCTTACGTGGCGGATCGAGAATAACCACGTCCGGCCGTTCGCCTTTTTCTATCAATTTCGGAACGATATTTTCTGCGCTGTCTGCGTAAAAAATTGCGTTCTCTATACCGTTTTTCACTGCATTTTCTTTTGCATCTTCGATTGCACGTTCAACAATTTCTACACCTACAACGCTTTTTGCGTTTTTAGCGGCACACAGCGAAATTGTACCGATACCGCAATAAATATCCATCACGCTTGTATTTTCATCAATATCCGCATACTCCAAAGCTTTACTATACAGCTTTTCGGTCTGTACCGGATTAACTTGAAAAAAGCTTTGAGGGGAAATATCAAATTTTACTCCACAAAGTGTATCTGAAATCCTATCCTTGCCCCAAAGAATTACATTTTCCTCCGTAAGCACAAGATTATTTCTCTTAGTATTAATATTCAGAACTATGCTGACAATTCTATCCGAAACCTTTCTCAATTTTGAAATCAATTTTTCACGTTTCGGCAAACTTTTTGCATTAACGGAAACGACAACCATAATCTCATTTGCAGAAAATGATTTACGTGTAAAAACACGCCTGACAATGCCTTTATGCGACTTTTCATCATATGCACTGACATTATTTTCATTCATATAATCAATTACCGCGTCATTTATCTCCCTATTAATTTCATCACCAAGGCTGCAATCGTCAAGCGGAATAATGTCATGACTTCGCATTGCGTAGAAACCGCAAACATTTTTACCATACACATTTCCGACAGGAAAAACCATTTTATTTCTATACCGTTCCGGCACGTCCATACCGACAATTCCGTCAATCTTAAAATTCTCAAACTTGCCTATTCTCTGCATCGCATTCTCAACAATATCACGTTTTATATCAAGCTGTGCGTCATACTTTATATGACGAATTTGGCAACCGCCGCACCTTTTATAATGTTGGCACATAGGCTCACAACGTTTATCCGATGGTTCTATAATTTCCAACGCCTTACCGTATGCAAAATTTTTCTGCACTTTGACAACAAGCATTTTAATTTTATCGCCGTCCACCGTTTGCGGTACAAAAACCGCAAATCCGTCTATATGCGCAACTCCGTTACCGTCCGAAGAAACAGAATCTATACAAGCAACGTACTCTTTATTTTTTTCAACAGGAATCATAATTTACCTCTTATTTGTTTTGTATAATAGTTTTATTATATCATTCATTAATGGTATATGCAAGATTTTAGCAAAAAAAGAAGCGGTATAAACCGCTTCTTTTAAAATTCTTATTTAAGAATTAGTCGTTATTAACGATTAGGTAGATTTCTTGAGCTTCGTCCTTATCTGTAGTTCTAACTACTGCGAATACTACATCGTCGATAACATCTTCGTGTTCAAGGTTAAGAATATCTTGACCACCTACTGTTGTCTTAGCAGCCTTAACGTCAGGTGTTGATGCAATACCTTCGTCAAGAAGAACTCTTGAGTTATCTGATCTTGCTGCGAAGTCATATGTGTAGATCTTAGCGTTGCTGTAGTTTACTTCAAGACCTTCGTCATAGTTTACTACATACTTACCCTCAGCATTTGTTGTAACTGTACCGATTGTGATGTTGCTACCGCTCTTATCAACAACAGGACCGAATACAACGTTTACATCGTTGTCATCATCTGATAGAAGATCAGCGAACTTTGTATCTGCAAGAACTGATGATTGCTTCTTGAATGCGTTAGTTCTAAAGTCTTCAAATGATGAACCGTTTAGAACATTCTGAGCAGCGAATACTGAGTAGATTCTTGAGATGTAGCCTTCTGAGTTAGTAGCGTAAACAAGTACGTCACCTTCGTCAAATGCGTTATCTGCTACTGTTTCACCCTTGTTACCTGTGATTACAACGTCATCATCAAGAATGAATTGCTTTTCTTTACCGTTTACAACCAAGTTGTAAGCTGTCTTATCGCCGTCATTGTCGACTACTTCACTACCGTTGAAGATAGCAAGCTGTGTTTCTGAATTGAATACGCTTGATGTACCTTCTGTAATGATTACGAATCTGTATGTGTTGTCTGACTTAGACTTATCATAACCGTAAGCTACATAGTTGCTACCGTCGTTTAGAGATGAAACAACTGAGTATGTATCCTTTGTATCAACTTCTGATAGGTCAAGGATTACTGTTGAGTCAGCCATCTTAACTGAACCAATCTTGTTACCTGATTCTTTGTATTCAGCATCAGCAGCTGTTGGAGCGATTACGCCACCATTCTTAATTGTGATCTTGTTTGAAGATGAGCTTACTGAATATTCTACAACCTGTTCCGGATAAGCAACTGACTTAGGTTGTGATGTGCTATATTTAGGTTCATCAAAAGCTACTACCTTTGATTGCCAATCTTTTGTTGTTGTATCTATCTTATTTTCCTTTTTAGCATCTGAATAGAATGTAGCATACTTCAAGTATGTTGCATATTCATTAACCTTATCGCTGTCTACTTTGTACTCTTCTTCAGTACCTTTCTTAGTAATGATTTGAGCCATGTAGTCGCCGCCGGCCTTCTTGTAGATGTTCTTCAATACGCCGTAGTTCTTTGATACTGAGTTTTCGTCAGCCTTAGCGATTCTGCCGAAGTGATCAAGGTATAGGCTATATTCTGTTGATGTTTCAACATCGATATCCATACCTTCAGCAGCCTTATACTTTGTACCGCCGATTGTGTATTCACCCTTTGAATCGTTAATGCTTGTGCACTTAACGCCGTCAACAACGTTTCTTGTAACGATTACATCATAGAAGCTTGAATCCTTGAATGAACCTGTTGTATCGTATGAAATGTTAAGTACGTCGTTTTGTTGAAGATCTTTAGCTTCGATATCTTTACCGTCAAGTTTGAATGAATATGTGTAGTTATCATCATCCTTGTTTACTGTCATCTTAGCTTGGATACCTGATGAATATGTATCGAAGTTTACTGATGTTTCGTTTGTCTTGTCGATAACTTCATCAACAATAGCTGTTACATATGAAGATACCATGATTGTGTTATACTTAGCTGATGTGCTTGTTGAACCAGTTTCTGTTTCCTTTTGAAGTGTTACAGATGCTGTTTCGTTCTTATCAAGATAATCTCTTAGCTCTGCAATAGATTTTGATGATTCAACGCCGTTGATATAGATTGTAACGCCGTTTGTTGTATCAAGTTGATACTTTGTTGAACCCTTTGTTGTACCTGCCGGGAAGAAGTAAAGAGCTTCGTCTGTTGACTTGTTTTCATCAAAGTCTTCTGAAGCAACTGTTACGCTCTTGTTTGCAGCAGCAGCAGCGATTGAAAGAATTGTGAATTCATCATCGTCATTCTTTTGGATAAGTGCCTGAGAATATGTTCTTAGGTAGTTATCAGCCTTTGAATCGCCGATGTACATATCTTCTGAAACAGGTGAATCTGCCTTAACTTCTTCATCGTCGAAGTTGTCAGCTTTTTCAACTTGGAATGTAACCTTGTCAGTATCAACTGAACCAGTCTTGCTTGTTTCTGTTACACGACCGTATACTTTGTATGCGTCATGCTTTTCTGTGAATAGAGTTTCGTATGCTCTGCCTTCTTTACCGTCTCTTACTTCAAGATTAGGTGTCTTTGAACCGTTCCACTCTGTCTTCCAGCTTGCGATTACGCAAAGAGGAGCGTCCATAGCGTTGTCGATCATTTGAGCAACCTGAGCTCTTGTAAGTTCTGTGCTGTCTGTGATACCTGAGATACCCTTTGTGATATCAAGTGAAGCAGCATATGTCTTGTAGCCTGTTGGCCATCCGCCTTGAGCTTGTGCATATGTTTCGTAACCGATAGCACTTACAAGCATCTTTTGAGCCTGTACATATGTAACGTTAGCGTCTGGATCAAATTCTGTATCGCTCATACCTGCGATGAAACCGTTAGCAACACCTTGGTTGATGTAGCCTTTAGCCCAGTGATCTGCTGAAACATCAGCGAACTTTGTTGATTCTGTTGATGCCTCTGCTGATGAACGTTCTGCAAGAGCGTCAACGATCATCTTTGTGATTTCAGCTCTTGTTACAAGCTTATCCGGACCGAATGTGCCGTCATCATAACCGCTGATTACGTCAAGAGCTGAAAGTTCTTGAACAGCCTGTGCGTAGCTTGCTGTAGATTCTACGTCAGGGAAATCAACTGCGAAAGCGGCAACTGAAGATGCTACCATAGTAAGAGCAGCAACTGATGAAATTACCTTTTTGAGATTCTTATTCATAGTCTCAAATCCTCCCTTTTTGATTCTTTGTTTGTGAAGGGTTTCCTTAAATGTTTTGTATGCACCCTTCTTTGCATTACAAAACTACATTACACATTGATTATACCACGCAAACTGTGTATAAGTCAATGACGTATTACAGTTGTAAAAAAACTGTAATTCTTGTCACATCTCGGCTACAACCTGCTTTGCCGTTTTGTGACTCATATTACGGTAACAATTTTCAACTAACGCTTCTACCCTATTATTCGAAAACTGCTACTGAATATTTTACTCTTTCATAAAGCTGTTGTCAACTACTTTTTTCTGCCAACCCGATCTTTTTCATAAAATTTTATAATTAGCACAAAATCTATGTCCAATTCACGGATTTTTTGGTCAAATTGATTATGTCAACCAATGCTTTTATGTTTTACAATAGATTAGACGTATGTTTTCCGAAAAAGTTCCGCTTTTTTTGAAAAAATTTTAAAAAATTTATTGAAATCATTATTTTTTCTTAATATAATAGTGTAAACAAACTGAAAGGACTACACATATGGCTAAATATTATGCCGTCAGAAACGGCTATCATACAGGAATTTTTAACACTTGGGACGAATGTAAAAAGGAGGTTTCCGGTTTTTCGGGTGCGGAATATAAAAGTTTCACAAAGCTTGAGGACGCAAAAGCTTTTTTAGGCGAAAACGAACAAATCAGTTTATTCGATGAACCGAAAGAAAGAAAAAGCACCGCCGTTGCATATGTTGACGGAAGCTACAACATCTCCACAAAAGAATATGCGTGCGGAGTTATTATTTTCTATGAGGGGAAAGAAACGACATTCAGCCGAAAATTTTCAAATCCCGAAAACGCCTCAATGAGAAATGTTGCGGGTGAAATTGAGGGTGCAAAACTCGCAATGCAGTTTTGCATTGACAATCATATAGAAGAAATAGACATTTATTACGATTACGAAGGCGTCGAAAAATGGTGTACGGGTGCTTGGAAAGCCAACAAATCCGGCACAATTTCTTACAAGCAATTTTATGACGAAATAAAAAAATCGGTAAAAGTTTCATTTAACAAGGTAAAAGGTCACTCCGGCGACAAGTACAACGATGTCGCCGACAGACTCGCAAAAGACGCTTTGGGAATTAAATAGTTTTTTGCTTTTATATTGACAAAATCTTGTTTCGGATATATAATGATAATAGAAAAAGGCAAGACTTTAAACGGTTATGCCATTAGTGTATTATTTATGAAAAATAACGCTGACTTATGGCTGAGTGGGCGTTATTTTTTTATGGAAATTACTAAAAGTAACAGAACTATCATAAAACAAATTATGTATTCATTATCCATAGCTGTCACCTCCTTTCTCGGAGATGATGGCATAACCGCCCAGCTTTTACACTGTTTCAAATCTTACCTTTATCGGATTGCTCCGACTTCGACATTATATACTATTTACTTATACATTTCAAGTAAAATCAACAAAAAATGTCGATAACGTCAAAACAGACAAGCCAATTAACCGACTTGTCTGTTTTTCTTTTAATACTTTTTCAAATCACAATACACTCTTATCCAACCGGTGTCAAGTTCTTTACTGCTCTTTTCCTGCCAAATATAGATTAAATCATTTTCAATCTTAACGCTGCCGTTATGGATTTGACTGTCATTATCGTTTATCACAACCGACGATGTATCAAATTGGATATAATATGCCGGTTTTGTTTCATCGTCAACATCAAGTGCGAATTTGAACATATCATTATTTTTATTGTCATTTACTATCGTCAAACCGTCAGGATAATAATAGTAATTGCCGTTATATCTGATTATTGACGCACCGAACGATTTTTTACCGTCCTCCTGTGCCGCCTCGGTTACAAAGTCATTCCATTCCCATGATGCAAGTTCAAATCTTCCATTTGTGCCGCTGTCAACTATAAGCGGTGCAATGTCATCATCTCCGACAACATCAATTACAAACTGTGCATATGCGCTGTTATCCCAAAGCGAACTTGAGTTTGACTTAACCGTAAGATGTGTCTGTCCCGATTTTTTCATATTAAGCTTATCCGCCGTTACGGTATACTTGCTTCTCGGAAGTTCTTCCCTTGCACCGCCTGCATATACTGCCGTTACAGTCAAGTTCTTTATAACCTTATCAACTTCTCTGCCTATGAACACCATTTTAGTCGGATTATTTTCGTCAAGCATATCGTCCTCATAATACGTATCAGGTCCGCTTACCGTCAAATATGCGATTTTTTCGCCGATTTGCGGTTTTTCCGCCACTTCAACCGACACGTCTTTCATAAGTGCGAACTTAATCTCTTTATCCGATATATCCTTATGTTTTTTACACATAAGCGCAAGTTTTTCTTCACCTGTTCTGATATAATAATTTGTCGACGGATATTTTTTACTTAATCCGGTCTTTTCATTAAGGCTTGAAATCAATTTTTGATAATTTCCGTTTTGGATAAGGTCGTGCCAATATGTTTCGCCTGTTTTCATTTCGTCCGTAAGCTCGTCCGAAAGCATATTCAGCATTATGCTCATATGCGTACTGCACTTTGCCTTATTACGATTTATAACGCACTGCACAAGTGACGGCACTATTACCACGCACGACAAAACAATTACAACCGCTCCGACACCGAATTCGACCGGTTTTATTTTCTTAAATTTTGAGCCGATTGACGAAAATATATTTCCTAACATTTTCTTAATCTTTTGTAAATTTATTTTTTTCAAATTATTTTTTTTCAAAACTGCACCTCAAATTATAATTTTCTGTAAACTGCAAAATACATTGTTGTAAAACACGCCAAACCGCCTATCAAATTTGAAATCGGCTCTGCCAAAAATACTCCGTTTACTCCGAACCATATCGGAAGAAGAAGTATAAGCGGTATTACCACTATTCCCTTTCTCAATATAGAAAAGAATATCGCAAACTTCGCTTTCCCTATTCCGACAAACACCGTCTGCCCCGTAAACATAAACGCCATAAGGAAAAATCCGAAAAAGTATATATGCAATGACGGTACACCGGCAGTTATAAGTGCCGCATCGGCAGTGAATATTCCTATAAGGAATTTCGGAATCAGCAAAATTATAAACCATGCCACTGTACTGTATATAATAAGCATTGCCGCCAAATACCGTATCGCCTCTTTAACCCGTCCGTTTTCACCTGCACCGTAGTTAAAGCCGATTATCGGCTGTGCACCGTTTCCCAAACCCGTTACAGGCATTTGCAAAACTTCTCTTATAGAATTGATTATAGTCATAACTCCGACATACACGTCCGAGCCGTAATTCTGCAAACTCACGTTACACGCAATCTGTACCGCGCTGTTTGTCACCGACATTGTAAATCCCGAAAGTCCTAAAACAAGTATCTTCTTTACACGTTTTGCCTGACAGCGCATTGCGGAAAGTTTTATTTTTATAATCGTATTTTTGCCGGTTAAAAATTTAAACGTCCAAACCGATGCGGCAAGCTGTGACAAGACTGTCGCAAGTGCCGCACCCTGTACGCCCATTATATATATAAATATCGGGTCTAAAATAATATTCAGCACCGCTCCGATTACGACGGTAAGCATACCCGTTTTACCGAAGCCCTGTGCATTTATGAACGAATTAAGTCCCAAACTCATCATAACAAATACGTTACCCAAAAGGTAAATCGTTATATATGAATTTGCATATTCAATCGTATTTTCACTTGCACCCAAAAGATACAAAAGCGGTCTTTTTACGATTAATCCGACAACCGTAAGACACAAACCGAATATTACAAGCAGTGTCACGCTGTTGCCGAGTATCGCCTCAGCCTCTTTTTCGTTGCCCTCACCGCGTTTTATCGAAAACAACGGTGCACCGCCCATACCGATAAGGTTTGCGAAAGCGATTACAATAGTTATAATCGGCAGACAAACTCCGACACCTGTTAATGCAAGTGAAGAATTTTCGCCCATTCTTCCTATATAAATTCGGTCTACTATACTGTAAAGTACATTGATAAGCTGTGCAAGTGTCATCGGAATAGAAAGTCTTAATATATTGGATATTATACTTCCCTTTGAAAAATCGTTTACTACTTGTTTAGCCATTCTTCCGCCGCCTCAATTTGTGTTTGTATTTCTTTTTCAAGTATTCCGTCCGAATTTTCTTCGACCTTACAAATCACTTTACTTTGAGTCGTAAACATCACTCGGACAAAAAACTTATCCTCGACTTTATCGTATATTCTTCCGGCACTGAGTGTACCGCCGGCAATACTCGCCGGACTGTTTGCAATATATCCGACCTTGCCGATAATCGGCAATTTTACGGTTATCGCCTCTGAATCATATTTGTTTGACGGCTCTTTTACGCAGATAAGCACGTTTCCTATTGCAAAAGGCTTTTTATGATAATAATTCGCAAAGCCCGTTACCGTTACATACAAATCTTCCATAAATCCGCCCCCAATCATCAATATATTATCCGAGCCTGTAAACAGGTTCAAAAATCATATTTGTTATTATATCATTTTATATTTGTTTTGTCTACTTTTTTTACTACTCCTTCACCGTCAAATAAAGGAATAAAACTTTCCGAAACAGTACCGCCCTCCTGTACAAAAGCATTTTCGACACCGATTTCAACCGCAAAGTCAAGCACTTCGTCATATTCGCTTTCCGTAACTTTTCTGTTTATTTCGGGATATTTTAAAACACTTTCAAGCGGTGTGTACTGATTCATTATGCTCATATAAATATCATCGCCGTATGTGTTATACAGATATTTAATTACTCTTTTTGAATTGTCGGTATATGACGGCAAAACAAGATGTCTTACGATTATTCCGCGTTTCATCATACCGTTTTCGTCAAATTCACAACCTCCGACTTGTCTTACCATTTCATCTATCGCTCTTTTTGCGTGTATCGGATAATCCTCTGCTTTTGAATACTTTTTTGCAAGTACGCTGTCGGCATATTTAAAATCCGGTAAATAAATATCTATATAACCGTCAAGCATTTTCAGTGTATCAACGCTTTCATAGCCGCCGCAGTTATACACAATCGGAATATCAAGTCCTTTTACCGCATCGAGTGCCTTTATAATATGCGGTACATAATGAGTTGGTGTTACAAGATTTATATTGTTTGCTCCTTTATCCTGAAGTTCAAGAAATATTTCCGCCAACCTGTCCGATGTTATTTCAAAGCCTTTATGCTCCGAAGATATTTCTCTGTTCTGACAATACACGCACCCAAGATTACATCCCGAAAAAAACACTGTTCCCGAACCGCTCTCACCGGAAATACACGGTTCTTCCCACATATGCAGTGCGGCACGTGCCACATAAAGCTTATCACTCTGTCCGCACACACCAACCGTCCTGCTTCTGTCAACACCGCAGTTTCTCGGACAAAGTCTACATTCTCTGTAATAATTCATCGCAATATTTCCATAACCTTGTCAAATGCCGCCGCTGTCTTTTCCAAATCGTATTGAGTATGTGCGTCAGACAAGAACAGTGACTCAAATTGTGACGGTGCAAGGTAAATACCCTGTTTAAGCATTTCGTTAAAGTATACTTTGAATTTTTCGGTGTCCGACTTTGACGCGGTTTCAAAATTTGTTACGTCATTGTCCGTAAAGAATACACTCATCATTGAGCCTACTCTATTTACACGAACATTCACACCATATTTTTCAGCCGACTTTTTAAATTCACTCTCAATATATGCACCCTTTTGTTCAATTTCTTCATATATATAGGGGTTTTCCTGCAAATATTTAATCTGTGCGTTACCCGCCGCCATTGCAAGCGGATTACCCGACAATGTACCTGCCTGATAAACAGGACCTGTCGGCGAAACAAATTCCATAATCTCACGTTTACCGCCGTATGCGCCGACAGGCATACCGCCGCCGATAATTTTTCCGAATGTGACAATATCCGCGTCCAAACCAAATCTGCCTATTGCACCCGACGCAGATAATCTAAATCCCGTCATAACCTCGTCCACAATAAACACGCTTCCGTACTTTTTCGTTATCTCGCGAATTTTCTGCAAATATCCGTCTTTAGGCGGTACAACACCCATATTTCCTGCTACAGGCTCAATTATAACTCCGGCAATTTCATTACCCATTTTTTCAAATGCGTCCTCTATTGCGTCAATATCATTGTACGGTAAAACAAGCGTATACTTTGCAAAATCTTCAGGCACACCTGCCGATGACGCACTTCCGAAAGTTGCCGCACCCGAACCGGCTTTTATAAGGAGCGAGTCACTGTGTCCGTGATAACAGCCCTCAAACTTTACTATTATATTTCTGCCTGTGTAACCTCTTGCCAGACGTATCGCAGACATAGTTGCCTCCGTACCCGAATTAACCATTCTCACAACATCAACACAAGGAACAAGCGAACAAATTCTCTTTGCAAGCTCCGTTTCGGCAAGGCAAGGTGCACCGAAAGACATACCTTTATCGCAAGCCTCCTTAACCGCCTCCAAAACGATTTCCTTACAGTGTCCCAAAAACATAGGTCCCCATGAGCCGACATAATCTATATATTCGTTTCCGTCAATATCATATATCTTACTTCCGTTTGCACGTTCTATAAAAAGCGGATAAGTTCCGACATTCTTAAACGCTCTTACAGGCGAATTAACTCCGCCGGGTATATATTTTTTAGCCTCGTCAAAGGCTGTTTTACTTTTTGATGTATCCACAATATATCATTCCTTTTCTAAACAGATAAAAAAATTATACACCCTACTTAATTTATTGTCAATTCCCTTGATTTTTCGATATAATAGTGTTAAAATAGACAAGATATATCTAAATATATCCGTTTTCGGTAAACAAGTGTTTTTATATTGTTTTCAAAAGGAGAAGCAGGGTGAAATTCCCTCACAGTCACGCTACCGTACAGTCGGATCGCCTGCCGAAAATCGAGCGCATTTGTGCCTACGAACGATGGGTCAATGGCGGAATCATTCAGATTTTAAGCCATAGGATTTACCCAATCCCTACGGCTTTTTTTGGTATGTGAAAATCACAAGTTTTCTACATTCCCAAAAAGTTTCATAACTGATTTAAGTGGTCA
>OFLY01001378.1_pt1 | contig 14814 bp, 7 predicted proteins | sample 1541161 | NCBI WGS metagenome assembly OFLY01 (sample SAMN04209247, study PRJEB22552) | human gut metagenome | biome: gut; material: feces | host: Homo sapiens | place: USA: Oklahoma | reverse complement strand
GCGGCGGGCGAAGATTCGGATCAAAGGAAATAAGCGCATTTGCTTCTTCTGCAATAGAGATTGCTTTTTTTGTTGCAGCGCGTACACCATCATGTGTCATGGACAATGTTCCAAAATGGAAGATTTTAGAGTTTCTGATCAGCTCTGTAGGAATCTCATCTTCCTTTAACATCATATCAGCACCCGGATTGCGGTAGAAAGAAAAGTCACGATCACCGTCTGGATATGTATGAACCATTGCCAGTGTTGTATGAATTTCAGGATCGCTTAAAAGTCCAGTTGAATCAATACCTACCTCTGTGATAGCTTCTCTTAACTGCTTTCCAAAGAAGTCATCTCCTACCTTTCCAATAAATGCAGTTTTATGGCCAAGCTTTGTAAGCATCGCAAGCACATTACATGGTGCTCCGCCTGGATTAGCCTCAAAAAGTGGATTTCCCTGTGCACTTGTTCCATTTTCTGTAAAATCAATCAAAAGCTCGCCAAGTGCTGTTACATCATATATTTTCTCATTCATATCTGTTTGCATGCCTTTCATCACTCAATATCGTACTTTACAATATCCATGTATACTGTTCCATCTGCCACAAATGAGATTTCCTTTGCCGCAGTATCTGTCGTAAATGTTACACTCATCACTTGCTCACCATCGTTTGCAAAAACCTCTGCACTGAAACGGTCAATCACAACACGAAGCTTAAGCTTACCGCCGTTATCTTTTACCTTGCAGGAACGCTTGTGAACCATCGCAATTCTAGAATCAGAGTAGCTTCTGTCAAGCTCAAGCTCAGACTCGTGCATACGATAGCGAAGTGCTGTGTAATGCTTGTTATCCTGTGCAAATCTCATTTCAAACATATAGTAACTGTCGTCCTTGCTTTTTGGTGCAATCGTAAGTTCAACATCAGCCACACGACCTTCAATGCCTTCAAGCTTTACTGCCTCTAAACCTGCTACACACACACCATTGTGTGAAACTGGATTTTTGCGGCATGCATCAAATTCCTTTGTCGGACGCTGAATCAGCTTGCCATCAACAATTGACAGCTCTCTTGGCAGTGCCATCTGACCAAACCATGGCTCAGTCTCTGCATGCTGGTTAACAAATGCCCAGTTTTGCATCCATCCAATCATGACTCTTCTGCCATCTGGTGTCTGTGTAGACTGCGGTGCATAAAAATCAACACCATAATCAACAGTCTGTGCATGCTCACATGTAAAGGTTCCTGTCTCATCGTCGTAGGTTCCGATCTGGCATACAACACCGTGACCATTTGGATATTCAAGTCCTTCTGCCTCCATCTCCATCGGACTTACAATCAAAACTGCCTTTCCATCCAACTCAAACAGATCCGGACACTCCCACATCTTTCCAAACTTTCCATTATTCTGTGCTAAAATGCTCTTAAAGTTCCATGAGAAGCCATCCTTGCTTTCAAACAAAACTGCACGTCCATCTCCCTTGTTATCACAGTTTACCATCACACAGCGATAGCTTCCGTCTGCTGCCTTCCATACCTTCGGATCTCTAAAATCAAATCTGTTCGAATCACTCGGCAGCTGTTTTGCTGTCATAACAGGATTATTTTCGCACTTTTCATAATTTACGCCATCACCAACTGCCACGCACTGCTGCTGTACATCGTGCATTGTTCCATCTGGCTGTTTTTCAGATAATACACCAGTATACACAAGAAGCTGACGTCCATCAGAAAGATCAATCGCACTTCCTGAGAAGCAGCCGCCGCCGTTTTCATACGGTTCATCTGGTGCAAGTGCTGCAGGAAGATAATTCCAGTGCAGAAGATCCTTACTCACTGCATGACCCCAATGCATCGGTCCCCAGAATGGACGATATGGATAATACTGATAGAACATGTGATATGCTCCATTATAATAAGAAAAACCATTTGGATCATTCATCCAGCCAACTCGTGGTGTCAGGTGAAACACCGGTCTCATCTGTGGTGTGATCTTTTTCTCGTTCTCTGCTTCATAAGCTCTTGCCTTTTCTAATTTTTCGCTGATCATATTTCCTCCCTTTTGTTTGCTGTCTTTATTATTTATAAATTTGTTTGCGTACCTATCTTACACTGTAAGTATATACTCGAAATGCCATTTATGTCAACCGCTTAACACTTTGGCAAAACAGCAAATTTTTATATTGTTTTTTGTGCCATTTGCACAATGTAATATTTAAAACAATATGCAGGACTATCCCTTATGCTGTATAATTTTTCAATGGAATTTTTTTAAATTTTTCTTAACTATTTGACTTTAAATGTCTGTCTTTGTAATATAGAATTTGAAAGTGAATTACAATGTCGCTTTGCATTTAATTTTATTTCTGGGAGGAACTTTATGCTGAAATGGTTCATGCTAACTGTCTATATAACCCTCTGCTGCTACGTTATGTGGTCATTTTGCAGATGGACAAAAAAGATATATCTTCCAAAGCGCCGCGCCTTTAACATTATTGTGTGCGGACTAATATTAATCTTTGCTGCCAGCATTTTTTTAGGTAAATTTCTTCCTGAAAATGATTATCAGCTCTTGATTTTGCGATTCAGCAATTATTGGATTGGCTTCTTAATTTATCTGATTTTCTTTATTCTCACAGCTGATCTTTTTTTGCTGTTTCTAAAGCTAGCTTCACGTCATTTAAAATCAAGCAAGCATCTTTTGTCTTCTGCATTTCTTCGCACTATACTTGGCTTTCTTGTCATTTTACTTAGTATCAGCTTTACCGTATATGGATGCTTTCACGCAAAGATGCTGACTACCGCCCACTATAAAGCCACTATTCAAAAAAGTGCCGGCAATCTGACAGATTTACGAATGATTCTACTTGGAGATTTTCATCTTGGCTACAGTGTTGGCTGCTCCCAGATTGAGGACATGGTTAATACAATTAATTCCGAGAATGCTGATATTGTTGTTATTGCAGGAGATATTTTTGATAATAGCTTCGATGCTCTTGATAATCCAGAGCGCCTTGAAATGCTCCTGTCACAGATAAACAGCACCTACGGAACATATGCCGTATTTGGAAACCATGATGTGACAGAGACATTGATTGCCGGTTTTCCAATTTCTTCAAAAAATGCACCGCGTGATCCGCGCATGTATGAATTTCTTGAAAAAAGTAATATTAGCGTGCTTGAGGATGAGACAGCAATAATAGACAACAGCTTTTATCTTACTGGACGTCTTGATGAAAAACGCACCGGAAATGGAACAAAAAAACGTGCTTCTCTTGATGAACTCACAAAGAATCTTGATCCATCTATGCCGCTTTTTGTGATAAGCCATGAACCTGATCATCTGTCTGATTACAATGCGCACGGTGTTGATATAGTTCTTTCTGGTCACACACATGCCGGCCAGTTTTTCCCACTGACGATTGTTCAACCGTTTGTGTGGGAAAATTACTGGGGCATGAAAATGATTGACAGCATGTACAGCTTTGTCACTTCCGGCATTGGTGTCTACGGACCCGACATGCGTGTTGGAACAAATAGCGAGGTCATGGTAATTGATGTTCATTTTGAATAAAAAATCATTTGCTATTTCCTCCTATGTATACTATGATGGATGTTAAGTATACACAGGAGGATTTTTTTATGTCGGCAGAATTTCTTGATTTTATTCTTGAAGTGGTCATTTCATATCTTGTTCCTATCCTAGAACTGATCGGCGTCTTTATTGTCGCCTATGGAACGATAAAATCATTTATCAAATTTATCCGTTCTGGTCTCAATTCCGATGATACAAGAGTAAAGATTGATCTGGCTGAAACACTGGCGCTGTCTCTGGAATTTAAAATGGCAGGCGAGATTTTAAAAACAGTTGTCTCCCATACAATTGAGGAACTGAGTATTCTTGGAGCCGTAATTGTACTGCGTGCGCTTTTAACATTCCTGATCCATTGGGAACTAAAAATGGAACGCCAGACAGAGCATGCCGAGCGCGAACATGCCAAAATTCAGGAAAAGACAAAGTAAAATTAGAAAAAAGCTCCTCTAGCTTATTTTGAAGCTAGGAGAGCTTTTTCTAATTTATTCGCTGATTATTTCTACATCAATCTGTCCATAATATGGGCTGTCCTCATCCTGCAGTACAACTGCTGTCTCCACATGATCAAGCTGCATCAACTGCAGTTTATTTTGTTCTGCATCTGTGTATCCATCTGGCACTTCCTTTGGAACTGTCAGTGTAAACTGATATTGTGTGCTTCCGTCTGTAAGAACAGTGGATGTTATCGTAAGTACAGCTTTTACCTCAAATAAAAACGATTTTAAGCTTGGTGCTGCTGCGCGCAAAATGACATTCCTTCGTTCAATCTTTGCCTCTTGTACTGGCGCTGGTGATTCCTCCTCCATCGTCTGCTGTATCTCTGGCAGTGATGTTTCTGACTGCTGCATCGGCGTTTCTATGACTTGTTCTAACGTTGTGCTTTCTGCTGCAGACATCGGCACTGTCTCTGATGATGGCAAAAGTGTTGTTGCTTCTGGCGTTTGCAGTGATGTTGTACTTTCCTGCTCTTGTGTCTGCGTTGTTTCTTCTGAGGATATGCTTTCTTTAGAAGTCGTATCTTCAGCTGTGGAAGGCTCACTAGACGCACTTTCTGTTGTTACCTTCTCACTTGAAGCTTCTTCGATCGATGTTTCTTCGATTGAGCCTTCTTCAGTCGATTTTTCCTCAGTAGTTTCTTCCTCGTTCGCTTCACAAACTGTCAGTTTCTCCAGCAAACTGCTTCCATATGATGCTTCCCATGCAGCAGGATCCTTTATCCAATCCTCTGCCCTCCAATAAAAGGTAATCTCTGTTGTCTGACCATCTTGACAATTAAAGAAAAGTGTCGCATCAAAACCTGCTGCCTTTTCCCAGTCGCTGTTTAAGCTCCAGGAAATTTCATTTGTCTTTGCCAATATCTCTGACACAGGCTGATTAGTTTGATCTAAAAGCGTATACGCTTTCTCTTTCTCACCTGCCAAACCAGTAAACTTTGGCGCTGTCAAATGACCAAGGCTTGTATTTTTTGAAAGTACAAATGTCTTATTATCACCGTTATGTGCGCTTGCGCTAATCTTTGACCAATCACTTATGCCAATCTCATCCATTGATGCAAAGCGAATGGAAAGATCGTATAAAAGATATGGCTCGTTTCCATTGACTTGCTCAGTATAAGGCACTGCATAACCGTCTTCTGGTAAATAGACACTGTATCTCTTTTGAACACCATCTGCATCATATTTCCAATAAACAGGAAGCAAACGATATGTGCATGTTTGTTTTCCTTCCCTTGTAACACGCTGCTGCATAGTTTGAACAAGATATTCACTAATTCCAGTTCCTTGTGCAAAACAATATGCAAAACCTGTATTGTCACATTGCTCTACATTGGCATCAGAAAAAGTATCCTCCATCTTTTCTTTTTCTTTCTGTGTCTTTTTAAATTCATCTGTACCTTTATCACGATAAAGACTTGTCACATCTGAATCTAACCACTGCTTTTGTTCACTCTCTGCAGTCGTTGTCTCTGCAAGTGCCTGCACACTCATTACAGCACAATCTGAGTCTGCTATGTAAGCCTCTCCAAGCGGTGCTGCTCCATCTGTCACAAACACTTCAAACCTGGCAGAAAGAATATCTCCATTTTCATCTGTCGTGTTTGTCTGCTTTAGCCATGCATATACAAGGACCTTTTCCTGCTTACTTTCACATGAAACATAATATGGAATAAGATATGTATAGATACCATTTGAACGGTCTGTATACATATCATATACACCAATAAGACCACCCTGTGTATCATTTTGCTCCATCGTGTAACCGCCTGACTTTGTTGAAAGCATACTGCGAACATAAAAACCTGCCTGACTGTCATCCTTTACAATTTCAAAGGAAAAGGCATCGCGATAAAAAAGTGTATCTCTTGTCATTTGCCTTGATTTAAGCAGTGACAGCACATTGATCTTATAGCCTGCACATCCTTCTTCATTCGCATCCACATCAAAATAAATGCTTCCCTGCCATGCAGATGCCTTTCTTCCAGAATCCTTCCAGTTTCCATTTTCATCCAGATCAAAAATCGAGTACAAAAATTCCTGCTTTTTGTCTGAAATAAAAAGCTCTGGTGCTGCAAGAGGTTCTGGCTCTGGCGGTGTCTCTGACTCAGATTCGCTTTCTGATTCAGATTCACTTTCCGACTCTGATTCACTTTCTGTCTCAGTCTCTGATGGCTTTTCAGATTCACTTTCTGTTTCACTTTCTGTTTCAGTCTCTGGCTCTGATTCGTCTTCTTTAATATGCACAGAAAGTGTACTTGTTGATGGTCTGCTTATTGTAAATCCATTTTTGTCTGTAATGCCTTCTCTTTTTACCTGCACAGTCAGGCTTACACAGTCTTCTGGCACACTGACATGACACGAATATGAAGTTTCTTCATCTGAAGCTATTTCTTCTTTTGATAGTAAAAGCGTCTCCTCGTTTGTCTTCGATAAAGCTGTAACGTTAACTTCATATGATGTACCCTCATACTTTGGTTTCTCACTTTCAGCATCCCACATGACAAGCGCGCCATTTGAAGCATCAATCTCGTCATCATCTGTTGTCTTTTTATTTACGCTAATCAATACAGGAAGTGTAATTTTGCTTTCTTCTTGAGTAAGTTCATAGCGCCAAACACCGTACAGACTCTGGTCAGATGATGAGTGCTGCATTAATGCGCTATTTTTCAAAAGAGGTGAATAATAAAGTCTGTAGCCATCATCTTCTGCTAAAATCGCATAGCCATCCATAACTTTTCCTGACTGAATCAGACTGTCACCTGATGAAAACGCAGGATCTTCTGGCGCAGCAAAAACTCCATCATTTGTCACTTGCGCTGCAAGAAGCTCTGACGCACTCCAACTTTCGCTTCCATTTGCCTGACACACAATATGACCAAGCTCAACCTGACCTGACATTAAGGTAACAGGATATGCAACAACTGTCATTTCAGTACAGTCAGCTGTATCAAAATGCATCTGCTCCATCTTGTCTGTGCTGCATTTCTTTATTGATGCCTGATACTGAACCGGCACCTGAAGTTCTTCATCAACAGCCTCTAACGCTGTTTGAATCTCCATTTCCTTCTTTTGTGCATGACCTGCCAAAATCTGATACAAAGATGCATCATTGTTTTTAAAACCAGAATACATTCTGTCTGGCTTTAATGAAGCATCAAATACCGCTTCGTTTTCACATACAGTATTTGCACTCAGCACATCAAATGTTTTTTCTGAATAGGTAGAGCTCTTATAACCTTGACACGACACACGACAATTAATAGTAATCGCCTCTTCACTTGTAACTGCAATATGTCCTGTCTCTTCCCATCCAAACTTTACAGATGATGATTGACTTTTTTCTTCATCTGAATCAGATGATGAATACACAGCTGTCACTGTTAACTCTCTGTCGCCAGCAGTAATTGACGTAAAATCATCCTTGTTGTCAATTACAATCTCATACAAAGCTGTCTTATCTTCATTATCTGACACACTAGTGTTTTCGCTGCAAAGCCTCAGATGATATGACAAAGCTGGCAGCTGTATTCTTTCGTCTGCCGCCTGCGCAGTACTCCACTCAGACGTACCCTCTTTATTGACGGCTCTTACATGAAATACAACAGCGTCAACCTTTTGTCCTTCTAATTCATCTGGCAGTTCTAAGAAATTATCTGTTATCTCTCCATTCTTACTTCCAATTTTAATCCGCTTTAAAAGACCGTTTTCCAGAACAGGCTGATTATTACTGTCTCTTTCATATGTTTCATACTCAGCTTCATACTCATAGTATTCGGCAAAAAGACCTGGCCAAAAACGAATCATCCATGATCCGTTCTCCTTTGTAAATGTGATTCCGCCTGGAATACCAGGCTTTGGCTCTGACTTATCGAATACTGTAAGATCTGTCAACTCACTGCTTAGCTTTTCCCATACACGTATACGTATATTTTCACTGTCCTCATCTGTCTTTGCTTCTTCTGTATTTAAAAGAAGAGGTGAGACAGACAAGCTTCCTGCAAAAGCTGTCCACTTTGTGTAAATTTCTGCCTGATCTTCTTCTGTAAGTTCATCTTCTTTATAAACATACAGCTCAGTTCCGATACCTGGTGTTTTTTGCTCCTTTTCTGACTTATTATCATCTGTATTTTCTTTTTGGTCTTCGTTATTGTTTGAATCAGCTAGTTCGCAGGCAACCTTTACGCCTTCCGTGTTCCAGCTTCCTGCTACCTCGATGCTTCCTAGTGCCACGTCACATCCATCTGTCGCACCTGTCACTATGATTTTGAGCGCACTTGCCTCTACTGCGTCAGGTGTTTTCACAGAAACTGTACCACCATCATCAGCATCCTTGCCTGCTGCCTGCAAACCTGCGGCAAGTTCCTTCCAGACACCGTCCTCTGCATCTGCGTACAGCACATCAAACTTATATGTCCCTTCATTAAGCCATGTAAGCGTCACATCGGACAGATTGCATGTGCCATTCAAAAAAGCCGTATAAATAGGACAGCGCTGCTCTTTTACATCAAATGAGGATGATGGAAAAACAGGAACATCTACCGACTGATGTTTAATCAGATTTTGAAGCTGTTCTTCTGATGCTTCCACAAATGGATACTCTCTGTAAGAGCCATTTGCATCTGTCTCGCCTATTGTAAGTGAAATATCACATATATCAGCTAACAACGCATCTTCAAGTTTTTCTCCTCCTGATATGAAATACAGGCAGTTTTCACTTTCATTTGCATCTGCTGCAATTGGATAAACGTTTTCACTCACGCCGACACAATCAGTCAAATTTGCTGTTAAATTACTCGTAATGCCATATGACTCGTTGTCAGAGGAAATTATCGGTGCATAATTCTGACAGCGCATCAGCACCAGATTTTCGCATTCTGCTGTTGTGATTCCTGCTGCCACAGCTGCCTCTATTACTCCTGTGTTAACACAATCTTCCAATAAAACTTTTTCTTTTGTCTGTGCCACAATTCCTGCGGCTGTCCCGTCTGCTGTAACCTTTGCATGATTTACAAGCTTTGAAAGTGTCTCATCTTCCTCCTTCATTGGAAGTGATGCTGCAAAAATACCAGCTGCAAAATCTTTTGCTTCAATACTTCCTGCAACTGTCAAATTTTCCAGCGTTCCGCCATTGTAAGCACAAACTGCTGCCGTATTCTGATCACCAGTAACTGACACATGATCAAGGCAAAGATCATGAATCGTACCTAAATTTTCCAGTACAAATGCTGTACCATCGCCCTGCGGATACCAGCGGCTTGAACTTCCTGTTCCCACATTTGCTTTATCTGACAATGTAAGATAGTCAATCGTGTAAACTTCATCGCCGTCCTTAGAGCCAAGACTGCTTCCCTCTCTAAGCTGTGTAATCATAGGAAATGCTGTGTCTGCCTCTTTTACCGGAAGTCCGTTTTGATAGACCATTCCCTTCGCCAAAATTGAATCTGACTCTTGCAATGTCTCATCACTCTCGTCATCTTCTTTTTCATAGCCCCAGGCAAAGTCTCTTGAAACGATATATGTATTTTCGCTTTTTTCATCTTCCTCTGCTGCATAGACAGCTGCATCCGTAATCATTTCTGCAAAACGGATGTTATAAAGATGTCTTGCGTTTTGAATTTCATACGATGTACCAAGGTCCTCATCAGTATCTTCGCCATCCTCACGCGCAAAATACATAAGCTCAGAATTGCTTTGTCTGCGCCCTGTAATTTGATAGCCTGATCCGCCGCCCTGCACAATACAGCTGATTTCATCAACACCATATTGTTCCAGTCCAAAACGATGCAGACTAAGCGTATTCATAAGCTCACCTGGCTCGCCTGTTCTTCTGTATGTCTCATAGGCAGCCTGTGTTGCACTTAAATCAACTGCATCAAGCACGAGCGTGACGTTTAGCTCTTCATCTATATATGCAAGAAATGGATATGTACCAAGCTTTTCTTCTTTTTTTCCTGCAAATCTCGTCACTTCTGCCGCAACCACCTTTAACTCATCTTCTGCCGACTCAGATGGTATACTGTAATAATAACCTTCTTCTGTTTTTTGTCCGCTTAAAGATGCGTTATTAAAAGAAATCTCAAGAAGCTCCTCATTCGTCTTTGCATCACATATCATTACCTGATAATTCATCAGGGAAACTGCCGTCTCTCCCTTAGAAAGCTTCCATGTCAGATTTAAAGTCTCTTCATTATGTAAAGATGCATTTAAAACCTTAACTTTAGTCGCTGTATCAGTTGCCTTTGACAAGGAATCTGCTCCATAATAGCCAAAGCAAAGACCTGTAGAATTGTCACTTCCGCTTCCCTTTCTGTTTTCTTTGGAACGGTTTACAATATTTGCCATCGTGCTTGTACAGCCCGTGTAGGAAAGTGCTTCCACGCGATCACTATACAAAACAGAGTAGACAAGTCCGTCTCGTGCATCAAACTCCACACTCACACAGCCATTTGCCAGCAATGTTTTGTCATAAAGGTAAGCATCAAAAATATCATACAAAAGCGTATGTGAAGCATCAGCACTGCCATTTTTGTAGGCTTTATAATCAGCTGGCGTTCCTGTCACATAGTACAAGTTCGAAGTGGTCTGTCCATCATCGTTTTTCCAGATCGTTGATACATTTACCACTTGTCCGTTTTCATCAGTAATTGGAACCAAAAGCTTGTTTTGTCTTACAATTGCCTGTGCAGAGGTTTGTGCTTCCTTATCAAACGCCTCAAGATGCTTATCAGTGCTATACTGTGTCATGCCTGACTGCGCCGCTAAAAACAGCGTACGGGCATAGTGTTCCTGACGCTGCCATACCGACCACTTCTGGTAATAAAAAATGCCAGCTGCCGATGCGCCAAGCAATATGCCAACAAGCACCATCGTCACCATAAGCTCTACCAGTGTAAAGCCTCCCTTGCTTTCTTTGATTCGCTGTAAGATATTTCTGATCAAAATCAAACCTCCCAAGCTGTCTTATCGTTTAAATTTGCTGCTTAAAATATACACTGCTCCAGCTCTCTTTTATCCTGTGCGTATTTTAGCGCTGTTTTTTTCTCAATCAGCCCACGTGAAACAAGCTTTGCCAGATCATAGTCAAGCGTATGCATACCTGCTGCTGCGCCTGACTGCATTACACTTCCAAGCTGATGCGTTTTTCCTTCACGTATCTGACTTAGCACTGCATCTGTTCCTGTTAGAACTTCTGTTGCCGCTATTCGGCCGCCGTCTATAAGCGGAACAAGGCACTGCGTCACAACACCCTTTAATACGCCTGCCAGCTGAATACGAATCTGATTTTGTGCCTGTACCGGACACACATCTATAATACGGTCTACTGTCTTAGCTGCTCCTGTCGTATGAAGTGTTGACAGCACAAGATGACCAGTCTCTGCCGCCGTAACAGCTGCTGAAATCGTCTCGTAATCACGCATCTCTCCGACAAGAATAACATCTGGATCCTCTCGAAGTGCAGAGCGAAGTGCTCCCGCAAAGGAACAAACATCCTTTCCCACCTCTCTTTGATGAATCACAGCTTGATCCTGTTCGTACACATATTCAATCGGATCTTCAATCGTTAAAATATGATCTGCACGTGTGTGATTGATATAATCAACCATTGCCGCAAGCGTTGTTGACTTTCCTGAACCAGTAGGTCCTGTCACTAAAATTAATCCTCTAGGCTCATTTGCGAGATTTTGAAGCACTGGCGGCAGATGAAGCTGAGATAGTGTAGGCACTTTTGCATTAAGCAGACGAATTGCTGCCGCTAGGCGTCCTTGCTGACAAAATACATTGACTCTCTGACGGTTTCCATCTGACGTTTCAAGTGCAAAATCTGCATCCTCTCCACGCCAGATGCTTTCCTGTCTTTCTTTTGTAAGAAGAGACAAAATAAGCTTTCGCGTCATCTCATCTGACAGCTCTAAGTCACTCTTTATGAGCTTTCCATCAATGCGAAGATACACTGCCTGTCCTTCGCTTATATGAATATCAGAGGCACGCTGGCTTCTTGCCTCACGTATCATTTTTTCTATCATATACAGCTCCTTTAAATATAGTATGCCACCTTCTTAAGCTCCTCGACAGTAGTTGTACCATCCGCTACAAGCTTAAGAGCCTCATCAGTTAGCGACTCCATGCCAAGATAATGCGTCGCATAGCTTCTAAGCTCCTCCATAGGAGTTCTCTGTGTAATCATTCTTCGCATCTGATTGTCCACGCAGAGAATCTCATGGATTGCACGTCTTCCGACATATCCAGTATGGCTGCAGCTGTTACATCCCTGTGCGCGGCGCACGCGCGTAATCTTTGGCCCTATAAAAGCTTTTTCCTGCTCTGTCGGCTCATCCCAGTAACCACACTCAGGACAGACAACACGTACAAGACGCTGTGCCACTAGACCGACTAGTGAGTTTGCAACCATATATGGCTCAACTCCCATATCAATCAGACGAATAATGGATGACACTGCATCATTTGTATGAAGTGTTGAAAATACAAGATGACCCGTAATTGCAGCACGTACTGAAATGGCTGCCGTCTCCTCGTCTCTTGTCTCTCCAACCATAATAATATCCGGGTCTTGACGAAGAAGAGAACGCAGTCCGCGCTCAAATGTCAGCCCCGCAACAGTATTTACCTGGCACTGATTGACACGCGGAATATTCCACTCTACCGGATCCTCAATTGTTGCGATATTCACCTTGCGGTTACTAAGCTTTTGAAGTGCCATATAAAGTGTTGTTGTTTTTCCAGAACCTGTCGGACCTGTAATGTAAATCATGCCATTTGGTGCCTCAAGCATTTTGCTAAACTGTTCAAAATGTGCCTGATTCATGCCAAACGTCTCGGCATCCGCCACCATATTTCCAGAAGCTAAAAGACGAAGCACGGCCTTTTCTCCAAATACAGTTGGAATCACTGATGTACGAATATTGACATCGCGGTTTGCGATTCTTGTCCGAAAATGACCGTCCTGCGGAAGCCTTTTCTCTGCAATATCCATCTGGCCTAAAATCTTTACGCGGGCAATCAGATTTTTATGAAGACTCTTTTGCAGCACGACATAATCAAGAAGCTGACCATCTACACGTATTCTGACAGATGTTTTCTCCTCAAACGGCTCAATATGAATATCAGACGCATTCATGCTAAATGCGCGTGCAAGCAAGTTGTCAAGAAGCTTAATAACCGGTGCATCAGAATCTCCCTCATCAGCATCAACCTCAAGTGCCTGCTCACGTTCTCTTGCCATCTCATTTGCTGAGCTGGCGGCCTTTTTTGCCTCGATTTCTGAATAATAGTATTCAATTGCCTGATTTAAAGGCAAAAGCTCTGTCAGCCAAATTTCAAGGTTCATGCCAGTAGTCTGGCGAATATCCTCAATTCCATAATAATCAAGAGGATCATTCAATACAATTGTAAGATTATTATCCTGGTACTGCACAGCAAGCATATGATATTTCTTTGCAAGCTGGACTGGTATCATTGCTACCGCCTCTGTCTGTACCATAATTCTATCAATCTTTACATAGCGCTGTCCAAGACGCGCTGAAAGTGCTTCTAACTGCTGATGCTCTGTGATAAAGCCAAGCTTAATCAATGCCTCACCAAGACGAATGCCTTTATTATTTTTCTGATACTCTAGTGCCTCATCAAGCTCGTTCTGATTGATGTAGCCGGCCTGAAGTAACACATCACCAATTCGTATATTTTTTTCATTTGCCATCGTTGCTGCCTCGTGTCATATAAATCATCATGCTGACCTCCAGACGCTTTCCTGCCTGAAGAACATCCTGTCCATTATTTGTTGTCTTAACTGCTGCATCACTTATTGAAAAAGATACTATTCTGACCCCTTCCTTTTCTGAAAGCTGATCTAAAACAGCAAGTGCCTGATTTTTTGTGCCTATTGCCGTATAATCTGCCTGAGCACTGTAGACATACTCTGTCTTTGTATCTATCTCATCCTTCTTTGAGTCTGCAGATACATTAATACCTGTCTGTGTCTGTTTAGCCTGTTCATTTTTCTTCAAAAGCGCCATACGTTCACTTAAGCTGTAAGGTGTAATCTCATCAAGCTGTCCGGCGCGAAGCGTCGAATCCTGCATAATCATCCCCTCACTCACAAACACATCTGTCAGATAACGATTAAGTTCTTCATTAGTCTGATATGGAAAGAAATGACTTTCTAATTCTGCCAGCTGCTTTTTTTGCTCCTCATCACGTTTTTCATCCACCGGAAGAGCCGCTATATGTACCTGCATCTGAAGCTGCTGCATTTCTAACTCCTCCTGCTGCACTTCCAGCTTATCAAGGCAATCTATCTGCGGCTTCACACCAAACCAGTAAAAGCAAAAAACTGCTGCACAGACTGCCAGACCTGCTAATAAATTTTTATCTCGTTTTGTCACTGTAAAATCAATTTTCATCTGCGGCCTGCCTTCCTGCATGTTCACTTAAAATACAGACAACCTTCACGGTATAACCATCCTGTGCCTGATTCTGCGTATATCCTGTAAAATAGACGCCCTGGAAAATATCAAGTGTCTTCCATATCTCAATAACTTCTGAAACATCGGTAACTTCTGGTGCTACTGCGTCAAACTGTAGCTCTCCTGTTGCACAATTGTATCCTGTTATTGTAATTAATACTTTATCTGGACAGCAATCCTCAAGCGTTTTGAACACATCACTTGTCACAAGAGGATAAGAATATATATTGGCTTTTGCATTTTCCATATCAGAAATCATG
>OFLY01001377.1_pt1 | contig 14816 bp, 10 predicted proteins | sample 1541161 | NCBI WGS metagenome assembly OFLY01 (sample SAMN04209247, study PRJEB22552) | human gut metagenome | biome: gut; material: feces | host: Homo sapiens | place: USA: Oklahoma | reverse complement strand
AGTTGGCCCGGGTGCGTGCGACCGGGTTAAAATTTTCCTCCACGACACTCGCTCCCTTCGATCATTCGTTTTCCTGCGGGGCATCCTGCGCCGGGTCGGGCATTTCCTCGCCCAGCACGGCCTGCTCCGCCTGTTCAGCGGGCTCTGCGCTCTCGGCAGGCTCTGCGGTCTCCACAGGGGCCGCCGGTGCGGCGGGTTCCTGTGCAGGCTCGTCGCCGTCACGCGGGGGCAGCTTGCCGCCAGCCATCACGGTGTTGAACTCCTTCTCGTTGAGCTTTTCGCGTTCCATCAGAGCCTGTGCCAGCGCATGGAGCTGGTCGATGTGCTCCGTCAGGGTGCGGCGGCAGGTCTCGTAAGCCTCATCGATGATATCCCGCATCTCGCCGTCGATCTCGGCAGCGGTGCTCTCGCTGTAGCCCTTGCCCTGGGTGAAATCACGGCCCAGGAAGGTTTCCTCCTGCGAGGTGCCGTAGACCACAGGGCCCAGGCGCTCGGAGAAGCCGTACTTGGTGATCATCTGGCGGGCAATGTTGGTGGCCTGCTGCAGGTCGTTGGAGGCACCGGTGGAGATATCCTCCAGGATCAGCTGCTCGGCCACACGGCCGCCCAGGCTGGAAACGATATCCTCGAACATCTCGCCCTTGGTCACATAGCTGCGATCCTTTTCAGGCAGATACATGGTGTAGCCGCCAGCCTGGCCGCGGGGAATGATGGTGATCTCATGCACGCGGGGGTGGTGCTTGCAATAGAAGCCTGCCACGGCGTGGCCCGCCTCATGGTAGGCGGTCAGCTTCTTCTCCTCGGCAGTCACAACGCGGCTCTTCTTCTCAGGGCCTGCCATGACCTTCATGGAAGCTTCCTCGATGTCCTCCATGGTGATGGCCTTGCGGCTGCGGCGGGCAGCCAGCAGAGCGGCCTCATTGACCAGGTTCTCCAGGTCAGCACCCGCAAAGCCCGCGGTGCGCTGTGCGATGACTCTGAGGGAGACATCGGGAGCCAGAGGCTTATTCTTGGTGTGGACCTTGAGGATCTCCTCGCGGCCCTTGACATCGGGCAGGCCCACATAGACCTGACGGTCAAAGCGGCCCGGACGGAGCAGTGCCTTATCCAGAATGTCGGCACGGTTGGTGGCTGCCATCACGATGACACCATCGTTGGCCTCAAAGCCGTCCATCTCGACCAGCAGCTGGTTCAGGGTCTGCTCCCGCTCGTCGTGGCCGCCGCCCAGACCTGCGCCGCGCTGACGGCCCACGGCATCGATCTCATCGATGAAGATGATGCAGGGCATGGTCTTTTTGGCCTTATCAAACAGGTCACGCACACGGGACGCGCCGACACCGACGTACATTTCCACGAAGTCGGAGCCGGAAATGGAGTAGAAGGGCACCCCCGCCTCACCGGCGCAGGCACGGGCCAGCAGGGTCTTACCGGTACCCGGAGGGCCCACCAGCAAAACGCCGTGGGGGATGCGGGCACCCAGCGTGTTGAACTTGTCGGGGCTCTTGAGGAACTCCACGACCTCCTTCAGCTCTTCCTTTTCCTCGTCCTCACCGGCAACGTCGGCAAAGGTCGCGGTCTTTTTGTTCTCATGCTCGTCCTTCACCTTGGCCTTGCCCACGTTCATAATACCGCCGCCGCCAGCGCCGCCGCGCATCATGGAGAAGAGCAGGAAGCCGGTGCAGCCCAGCATTCCCAGGTAGAACAGGATCTCCATCCAGGGGATGGACTCCTTCAGGGTGGTGTAATCGTACTCCATGGGCGCGGTCGGGTTGGCTGCGTCGTAGGAATCGATATACTGCTGGACGTTCTCGATGAACACATAGGCGTAGGGCAGCTTGTAGCGCACCGTCACCGTGCCGTCATCGTTTCTGGTCGCCCCCACGGAAGAGGTGGAGGAGGAGAACAAATTGCTCAGCAGACCGCCGGAGGCCTGTGTGGCAGCGGTGGCACCTGTGGTTTCGGGCAGCGCCTGCTTGCCCTCCTTCAGCGTCAGGGTGATGATGCTGGTGTTGCGGTCCAGCGTAAAGGCTGTGACCTGATTGTTCTCAAAGTAGTGCACCACAGTCGAGTAGCTCATGGTGGAGCCGCCGGTACTGCTGTCGCTGGTGCCCAGCACCGACCAGATCATCAGAACACCGGCCAGTGCCAGCGCCAGGATCAGGGGATTAAAGCGAGGTCGTTTCGGTTGCAAAAGGGATCAACTCCAGTTCTAATTCGTTTTTATTATGCGTAGATTTCCGGTTTCAGCACACCCACATAGGGCAGGTTGCGGTATTTCTCATCGTAGTCCAGACCATAGCCCACCACAAACTCGTCCGGCACCTGGAAGCCCTCGTAATCGGGCTGGATGTCGGCCTTGCGGCGGCTGGGCTTGTCGAGAATGGTGCAGATCTTCACGGAATTCGGGTTGCGCATCTTGAGCATGGGCACCAGCTTGGAAAGGGTGACACCGGTATCCAGAATGTCCTCCACGATCAGCACGTCCTTGCCGGACAGGTCGCCGTCCAGATCCTTGATGATCTTGACCAGGCCGCTGGTGGTGGTATTGCTGCCGCCGTAGCTGGACACGACCATAAAATCAATGCTGCAGGGGATGGTCACAGCCCGCATCAGGTCGGCCATAAAGACCACCGAACCCTTGAGGATGGAAACGAGGACAAGGTTTCTGCCCTCGTAATCCCTGCTGATCTGTGCGCCCAGCTCGGCAACCTTGGCTTTCAGTGCTTCCTCACTGACCAGGATGTTCTTGATATCGTCATTCATGCTCATGGGTTGTTCCTCCATTTTCCAATTCCAACTGCAAGACCTGTTTGGTCTCCTCGTCCGGGGCCAGCCCCTCGGCAAAGCCCTCCCCACAGACCCACAGGATCTCATTGCCCGCCGCCAGCAGCGGCAGGCCCTCTCGTATTCCGGCAGGAATGCCTGCCTCATTCATCCATTTGCGCAGGGGCTTGCTCAACCCCCGCCCCGCAGGCCGGAACCGGTCTCCCGGTTGACGGGTGCGCAGCGTAAGGGCAGAATATAACAAGGTTATTCTAGCATAATCCGCCCGATTTTTTAAGTCTTTTTTATGAACACCCTGTGTTTTTTCTCGAAAACCGCTTACAAAAAGCCGTGTTTTCAGGGTTTGGCCCCCGGGCAGAGCAAATTCTGCCCCATCGGCAGGGGCAAACGGCAGCGAAAACGCAGGGACCGCAGCCGCTTCCGGACGGCTCTTTTCCTGCCAGAACATCCCACTGCCTGCGCAGAAGCGGACCGTATCGGTCAATTGCACCGCCCCGCTCCCCTGTTCCACCAGCTCTGCCAGCAGGCGGATGTATTTTTCCTCGGCATCCCGCACCGGAGCAACAAGGCTGTGGAGCGCTGCTTCCAGAATGAGCGGGTCCGCGCCCTGCAGCGGCTCCAGCCGCCATGCTGCCTTGGCTTTCGGGGCCTTGCGGGCAGTCTGGGCTGCATCCAGACGCGCGATGGAAAGCAGCTGTTCTGCCTGCCCGGCAAAGTAGGCATCCGCGCGGGCCGCCTTTTCACAGAAGCGGGCCAGATTTTCCTCTGCCGCATCGTTGACGCTGCGCAGGGCCGGAACGGCCCCATGGCGCAGGCGGTTGCGGGCGTAAGCATCGGACTCGTTCGTCTCGTCCGTCACCCAGCCCTGCTCAAAGGCGGCGCAGAGCGCTTCGGTCTCGGCCCGGGTCAGGCCCAGCAGCGGGCGGCAGTAGCCGGGCCGCCTGGGCCGGATGCCCCCTGCCCCGTGCAGCCCGGTGCCCCGGGCCAGCCGGAACAGCAGGGTCTCGGCCTGGTCAGTAGCAGTATGGGCCGTTGCAATGCAGTCTATCCCGCCTGCCAACAGTTGGGCAAAGCAGGCATAGCGGAGTCTGCGGGCCCAGTCCTCCCCGGCATGGGGCGGCACAATCATTCCCACATCTGCCGGGCGGAAGACTGTCAGCGGCACCCCCAGCCGGGCACACTCGGCCCGGACAAAAGCTTCGTCCCGGTCTGCAGTCTCACCCCGCAGACCGTGGTTGACGTGGCAGGCCGTAAGGGGATACCCAAAGGTTTCCCGCAGCTCCAGCAGCACCCGCAGCAGCGCCATGCTGTCGGCCCCACCCGAAACGGCAGCGCACAGGTGCAGAGCCCGGCCCGGCTCCGCAGGCGCAAACAGCTGCTCCTGCCGGGCAAAGCGTTCTACTTTTGCGATCAATTTTGATGTTTTGTCGTTCATCAGCGTTTAAAGTCCACATCCATAAAGCGGGTGTGTGCGCCATCCCAGCCCAGCGGCACCGTGCTGGTCTCGCCGTGGCGGTTCTTTGCCACGATGCACTCCGCAGTATCCGCATCCACCTCTGCCCCATCGGGGTTCTGGCTGGCGTAGTAGGAATCACGGTAAAGGAAAAGGACGCAGTCGGCATCCTGCTCGATGGAACCGGAGTCACGCAGGTCAGACAGCTGGGGCCGGTGAGAAGAGTTGTTGCCCTGCTTCTCCACCGCACGGGACAGCTGAGAAAGCGCGATGATGGGCACATTCATTTCCTTTGCCATGATCTTCAGGTTTCGGGTGATGGAGCTGATCTCCTGCACACGGTTCTCGCTGCGCTGGCCGGTGGTCATCAGCTGCAGGTAGTCGATGACGATCAGGCCCACATTGGGGCGGGTGGGGTCCTGATTGACCCGGCGGATCTTCGCCTTCATCTCGGTGATGGTGATGCCTGAGGTGTCGTCCATATAGATGGGGGCATCGTGGAGCTTTTCCGTTGCCAGTGCCAGATACTCCCAGTCCTCACTGCGAAGGGCACCGGTACGGAAAGCCTGGCTGTCGATGCCAGCTTCCGCCGAAAGGATGCGGTTGGTCAGCTGCTCCTTGGTCATTTCCAGGCTGAAAATGGCCACCGGCACCTTTTGCTGCATGGCAACGCGGGTGGCAATGTTCAGCGCAAAACTGGTCTTGCCCATACCGGGGCGGGCGGCCAGAATGATGAGGTCGCCGCGGCCCAGGCCGGTCAGGACGGTATCCAGCAGACGGAAGCCGGTGGGGATGCCCTTGTACTTGTCGGCATCCGGGCCGCTGATCTTCTGCAGGTTGGTCAGCGTCTCCACCATACTGGAGGAAAGCGGGGTCAACGCGCTGGAATCCCGCCCGGAGCGGATCTCGTAGATGCGCTGCTCGGCGTTTTCCAGCAGCAGGTCAGCGTCCGGCTCATCGCCCGCATCCTGCAGAATGTCCTTGGCAACGCCCATCAGCTGGCGCACCAGATACTTTTCCTGCACGATCTGGGCATAGGCCTTCACATTGGAGATGCTGGGCACTGTCTCAGCCAGACCGGTCAGGTAGACCTTTGCCTCGTCCGCACTGGGGAACACGCCATCGGAGATGACGGCATCCAGCAGGGTGACAAAGTCGATGGTCTGGTCTGCCGTAAACAGGCGCAGCATCTCAGAATAGATTTGGGCGTTCTGCCGGGTGTAGAACATCTCCGGCCGGATGATCTCCACCAGGTCGGTCAATGTCTCAGGCTTGAGCAGCACCGCGCCCAGCACGCTCTGCTCGGCCTGCATATTGTAGGGCAGATTGATGCCCACACTCTCCAGATTCAGTTCATTGGAATAATGTCGTTGTTCGTTGGGCATGGTTCATCCCCCTCCATACTGGGCCAGCTTCCCAAAACGCCAAAAACGCCCCCTGAAGGCAGGGGGCGCAGATGGCGTTTCAATCAGGCCTGTTCTACTTCCACCATGATCTTGAAGGAAGCCACGACACCGACATGCAGGCGCACCTTTGCGTTGAACACACCGGCATCCTTGATGTCCTTGGTCTCCAGCTCGATCTTCTTTTTATCAATGGGAGAACCGGCCAGCTGGGCCAGAGCCTCGGCAACTTCCTTGCCGGTGACCTTGCCGTGCAGGCGGCCGGATGCGCCGCCCTTGGCCTTGATGGTCACGGTCTTGCCCTCGATCTTTGCAGCCACAGCCTGTGCGGCGGCCACAGTTTCAGCCTCGTGGAAATCCGCAGCGGCCTCCTTGCCGCGTGCGATATTCACCGCAGAAGCATCGGCCACAGCGGCCAGCTTGCGCGGGAACAGAAAGTTGCGGGCGTAGCCGTCGGAGACCTCATGGATCTCATCCTTCTTGCCAATGCCCTTTACGTCCTGCTTCAGAATCACTTTCATGGTGTTATCCCTCACTTCTCACCGGGGAACCGGTGGATTTCTATGGTTAGTATACAGCATTCAGACCGTTGCGTCAACGCCTTCGATGACAGTAGGGTTACCCCAGCTCCCGTGCCGCCGCATCCAATGCTGCTTCGATCACCTTATCCATATCATAATACTTGTACTCACCCAGCCGGCCGCCAAAAATAACCTTTGTCTCAGCATCGGCAAGCGCTTTGTATTTTGCGTAAAGCGCGCCATTCTTTTCATCGTTGACAGGGTAATAGGGCTCATCGCCCTGATGCCACTCGGTGCTGTACTCCCGGCTGATCACCGTTTTGGGCTGGGTGCCGAACGCAAAATGCTTGTGCTCGATGATCCGGGTATAGGGCGTTTCCGCATCGGTATAGTTCACCACCGCGTTGCCCTGATAGTTGTCGGTATCCAGCACCTCGGTCTCAAAGCGGACGCTGCGGTACTGCAGCGCGCCCAGGCGGTAGCCGAAGTAGGCATCCACCGGACCGGTATAGACCACCTTGTCGGCCAGTGCGTTCAGGTTCTCCCGATCGGCCAGATAATCCACATTCAGCCGCACCTCAATGCCCTCCAGCATCTTTTCCACCATGGCGGTATAGCCGCCATCGGGGATGCCCTGATACAGCGCGTTGAAATAGTTGTTGTCGTAGGTAAAGCGGACCGGCAGGCGTTTGATGATGAAAGCCGGCAGTTCGGTGCAGGAGCGGCCCCACTGCTTGCCGGTGTAGCCTTTGATGAGCTTTTCGTAAATGTCCGTGCCCACCAGACTGATGGCCTGCTCCTCAAGATTTTTCGGGTCGGTGATGCCCGCTTCCCGCTTCTGCTCCTCGATCTTTGCCTTGGCCTCGGCGGGGGTCACCACACCCCACATCTTATTGAAGGTGTTCATATTGAAGGGCAGATTGTAGATCTCGCCGTGATAGTTGGCAACGGGGCTGTTGGTGTAGCGGTTGAACTCCGCAAACTGGTTCACATACTGCCACACTGCCTTGCTGCTGGTGTGGAAGATGTGGGCCCCATAGCGGTGGACCTGTATGCCCTCCACTTCCTCGGTGTAGATATTCCCGGCAACGTGGTCGCGCTTATCAATCACAAGGCATGTTTTGCCCGCCTTTTTCGCTTCCTGGGCGAACACCGCACCGTAAAGGCCTGCGCCTACGATGAGATAATCGTAATGGTTCATCCCTGCTTCTCCTTTTTTCTGGATTAAGGTTCATTTTTGGAAAGCGGCTTCTTCTGGCTCTCACGGTACTGGTCGATGGCGGTCTGGATGCGTGCCCGGGCTGCCTCGGGGGTGATATGCTTGAGCTGGGCCGCCGCCATGGTCTGGTGGCCGCCGCCGCCCAGGCTTTCCATGATGACCTGAACATTGACCGCCCCCAGACTGCGGGCGGAAATATTCACGCCGCTCCCCACCTGCACGGCCACAAAGCTGGCCTCCACATTCTGGATGGTCAGCAGGTCGTTGGCAGCCTGCGCAATGGCAACACGGGCCTCGGGGGCCACCTCGCCGCTGACGGAAATGGCGCAGTTGCGGTACATCTGGGCAGCCTCCACAAGGTCTGCCTTGGCGTTGTACTCCACCATGGTCACATCAAAGAGCTGGCGCACCCGCTCCGTCTCCGCACCGTAGCGGCGCAGAGCGGCGGCGGCTTCAAACGTGCGCACGCCGGTGTGCAGGGTGAAGTCCCGGGTATCCAGCATAATGCCCGAGAGCAGCCCTTCTGCCTCTACCCGGCTGGGCTTGTCATCCCGGTCGCCCACATACTGCAAAAGCTCCGTGACCAGCTCACTGGCTGAGGAGGAATAGGGCTCGTGGCAGACAAGGTCTGCGTGCTCGATGAAGCCCACGCCCTTGCGGTGGTGGTCGATGACAGCCACCTTGCCGCACCTTTCCAGGATCTCCTTACTTTCCACAAGGCCCAGCTGGTATGTATCCACCACCACGCAGAGCGTTTTCTTGGAGATAATGGGCAAAGCCCCCTTGGGGTCGATAAAATCATCTGCCTGCCCGGCCCGGCACAGGGCATCGATCAGGCTGCCCGCCAGTGTGGCATCCCGTCTGACGGCGATCACCGCCGGGACATCGCAGATCTTGCAGATGCGCAGCACGCCCTCGGCAGCGCCGATAGCATCCAGATCGCTCATCCGGTGGCCCATGATGACCACATGGTCCGCCTCCTTGACGAGCCTGACCAGCTGGTCGGCCACGATGCGGCTGCGCACCTTGCTGCGCTTTTCTACGCCATGGCTCACGCCGCCGTAAAAGGTAAAGCCGTCCGGGGTCATCTCAGCGGCCTGATCGCCGCCGCGGCCCTGCGCCATATCCAGCGCCTGCACGGCCATATCCTGGGCTTCCCGCAGGGTCTTGGCCCCGCGCCCGATGCCAATGGAGATGGACAGGTTCACGCTGGGGTCCAGGGCACGGATCTTATCCAGCACATCGTAGCCGCGCTGGGCATACTGCTCCAGATGGCGCTCTTCCACCACGGCGATATAGCGGCCGCTGGCAACGCGGCGCAGAAAGCCTGTGCCCCGGCCGATCATATCCTCCAGCACCCGGTTGATGCCCTCCAGCAGGCGGGCGCGCTCACTGTCCAGCATATCGCTGAACACATCGTCGTAGCCGTCCACCAGGAACACCATGTAACCCGGGCGGCTGGCCTTGTACTCCGTTTCGATCCTGCGCAGGGCGGTCTCCTCATTGAACACGAGCAGCGTCATGCTCTCGCTGCCGCCCGGCACGGTACTGCTGTGCACATTCCACACACCGTCGGCCAGATTGAGCTGCTGCCCTTCCGGGGTGCGGGCCTGTGCGGTGTCCAGGCCGGGCAGCAGCTTCTGTGCCCTGCCTGCAAGCCGGTCCTCGCCGCCCAGCAGCGCCGTGCGGAACCGGCTGTTATACCACAGCACCGTCTCGCCAGAAAGCAGAGCCGCCGGCTGAGAGAGGGATTCCAGGCTGTATTGGGTCCTGGAATTTTCAAAGCTGCCCCCAGCCACCCACTTGGCGGTCCAGCGCCGCAGCTGATACCGGAAAACGCAGATGCCGATGCCCCACAGCACCACCAGCACTGCCAGCGCAGGCCAGCCTGCGGGCCGCTGCACCAGAAGCGCCAGTGTCAGCAGTGCACACAGCACTGCCAGCGCGGCGATCAGCATTTCCAACGTCCATCTCGGTTTTTGTTTCATGGAATCTTCTGCCTCCTGGTCTGCCTGCCCCGGCGGGGCGGCTTCCGGCTTATACCTCCATCAGAATGGGGAGGATCATCGGGCTGCGCTTGGTGCGGCGGTAGATATAGCTGCTCAGCGCCTCACGCACCCGGGTCTTGACGCTGTTCCAGTCGCGCACATGCTCTTCCACGCAGCGATCCAGCGCGTTTTCCACAATGCTCTGGGCCCCGTCCATCAGGCTCTCATTCTCGCGCACATAGACAAAGCCGCGGCTCACAAGGTCAGGCCCCGCCAGCACCTTGCCGGTCTTGCTGTCCACGGTGGCCACAATGATGACCAGACCGTCCTCAGAGAGATGCTTGCGGTCACGCAGGACCACATTGCCCACATCACCCACGCCCAGGCCGTCCACCATCACGGCACCGGCGGTGACAGGCTCGCCCAGCTTGATTTCGTCCCGGCTCAGGATGACGTTGGAGCCGTTCTCGGCAATGAGGATGTTGCTGGTGGGAATGCCCAGAGACGCGGCGGTCAGGGCATGCTTTTTCAGCTGCTTGTACTCGCCGTGCACGGGCAGGAAATACTTGGGTCTGGTCAGGGTGAGCATCAGCTTCTGCTCCTCCTGGCAGGCGTGGCCGGAAACATGGACATCATACATGCTCTCGTAGATGACCTCCGCGCCCAGCAGGAGCAGACCGTTGACGATCTTGGTCACGCTCTTCTCGTTGCCGGGAATGGGGTTGGCGGAGATGATGATGAAGTCGCCGGGGCCCACCCGCACCTGGCGGTGGCTGCAGGAGGCCATGCGGGAAAGGGCGCTCAGGGGCTCGCCCTGGCTACCGGTGGTGATCAGCACCACCTGCTCCGGCGGGTACTGGTTCAGCTCATCCACACTGATAAGGGTGCCCTCGGGGATGTGCATATAACCCAGCTCCTGCGCCATGGCAGTGTTATTGACCATGCTACGGCCGCTGAACGCCACCTTGCGGCCATCCTCCACGGCCAGATCAATGATCTGCTGGACGCGGTAGATATTGGACGCAAAGGTCGCAATAATGATACGCTTGTTCCGGGCACGGGCAAACAGGTTGCGGACACCGGCGGCCACCTTCTGCTCCGTGGCGGTAAAGCCCGGGCGCTCGGCGTTGGTGGAATCGCTCAGCAGGGCCAGCACTCCCTTCTGACCATACTCCGAAAGGGTGGTCAGGTCGGTCACGCCGCAGGCCAGCGGTGTATAATCGATCTTGAAGTCGCCGGTCTGGATGATCGTTCCGGCAGGGCTGTCAATGGCAAAGGCCACGGAATCGGGGATGGAGTGGTTGACATGGATGGGCTCCACGGTAAAGCAGCCCAGCTTGATCTTCTGTTTGGGGGTGATCTCCACGAACTTGGTCTTGCCCGCCAGGCCAAACTCCTCCAGCTTGTTCCGGATGAGGCCGCAGGTCAGCCGGGTGCCGTAGATGGGCAGATCAAACTTCTGCAGCAGGTAGGGAATGCTGCCGATGTGGTCCTCGTGGCCGTGGGTGATGAGCAGGCCCTTGATCTTGTCCTTATTCTGCACCACAAAGGTAAAGTCGGGGATGACCATGTCCACGCCGTACATCTCACTGTCCGGGAACACAAGGCCGCAGTCCACAATGATCATATCCCCGTTGCACTCATACACGGTCATGTTCTTGCCCACTTCGCCCAGACCGCCCAGCGGGTAGATGTGGATGGGCACAGCGGCCTCCTTGGGCTGCTGAGAACGGCGGGGCCGCCGGTTATAATAAGGGCGGCGGGTGCGGGTACGCTTTTCCCCGCCGGATTCACTGTTTCTGTTCGGATTGTTCTGAGCCTGAGCCGGGTTCTGTTCTTTGACCTGTGCCATGCGGTACCTCCAAAATCAATTACAAAACGCAGGCACACCCCTTTGCGAGCGGCCTGTCTGCTGTGAAGGAGCAGCAAACACACCGCCGCTCCCATCGAAACCATCGTATAGAATTTTTCGCTTCCATGCCTGTTTTCGGCACTGGGATGGCCGGAACGGAGTAATTTCTGCCCTGTCAGTCCATCTGTTCGATGCGACCGCGGCACTGCCCCGTTCCGGCCGGACACACCGCACCGGTGCGCCCCTATACGCATTTTGTTACAAACAGTATAGTATTTCTTGTCCACTTTGTCAATTCAAAGCTTTGCCGGAAAAGCCGGGGATGATACGTTTTCCTCTTGACAGAACCGGAAAAATAGCTCTAAATAGAGGTATCAAAAAATACAAGTTCCGGGAGAAACAGATGAAACAAGTCGAAGTTTACACCGATGGCGCGTGCAGCGGCAACCCCGGCCCGGGCGGCTGGGGTGCAGTGCTGCGCTACCGCTTCAACGGCAAGGTCTATGAAAAGGAGCTCAGCGGCGGCGATGCTTCCACCACCAACAACCGGATGGAGCTGACCGCATTTATCGAGGCCCTGCGCCAGCTCAAGGAGCCCTGTGAGGTGCGGCTGTGCTCTGACAGCCAATACGTCATCAACGGGCTGGAAAAGGGCTGGGCCAGGGGCTGGAAGCGCCGGGGCTGGAAAAAGTCCGACGGCTCCCCTGCCCTGAACCCCGACCTGTGGGAACAGGCATTGGAGCAGGAAGCCCGGCACAAGATCACCTATGTCTGGGTCAAGGGCCATGCAGGCCACCCGGAAAATGAGCGCTGCGACCAGCTGGCCGTGGCACAAAGTCAGGCACACGGAGGGAGACAGGGACGATGAGCGATACATTTCTGCCCGGCAGCGGGTTCGATACTTATGAACAGCAGGACAAGGTGCTGGTGGGCCTGTGCGGCGGCACGGGCTGCAAAGCAGCTGTCCGCATTTTACAGCAGCAGGGCTTTGCGGTGATGGGCGCTGTGGTGCGTCTGTGCACCGATGACCCCGTTGTGGATGCCGCCAAGGAAGCCGCCAAGGCTCTGGGCATCGAGTGCATCACCCTGAATGCCAGCGAACTGGCCAGCCAGCTGGCTGAGGAGACCGCTGCCCCGGCCGACCTGCGCTTCCCCGCCCTGCTGGCGGCGGCTGACCGGCTGGGCATCCAGTACATTGCCACCGGCCACCGCGCCCGGGTAGAGACCGGTGCAGACGGCGTGCACGTCCTCTGCCCTGCCGAAATTGCGGACGAGAGTGCCTGGCTTGCCGCCCTGCCGCAGGAGACGCTGGGCCGGCTCATCCTGCCCTTGGGCGATTTCAGCCCCGAGGATGTTGCTGAGATGGCAGCAGAATAAAAAACAAAAGAGATGCACCCCGCCTTCCTGAAACCGGTTCAGGGAGCGGGGTGCATCTCTTTTTGCTCTGTTTTATTTCATCGTACAACGCTCAATGGAAGTCATCCGCTTACTTTGCGAAGATCTGGATCCAGTTGTGGCCCCACTGAGAATTGGCATCGTAGTTGTAGCCAAGGCACATATACTTGGCGGCGGGGTCCATGATATTGACACGGTGGCCCTCCGAAGCCATCCAGTCTGCAACGACCTTTTCGGGCGTGGTCTCGCCCCAGGCGGCATTCTCGCCGGTGGCGGCCTCAGACACGCCGTACTCCTTCAGCACGGTGAAGCAGTTGGTGCCATCGGGGCGGGTGTGGGAAGCGACCTTTGCCACTTCCTTTGCGCGTTCATCGGCAGCGGCCTGCAGCTTGGCATCGCCCATAGCCAGAGGTGCCAGATTTTCCTTTGCGCGCTCAGCGTTGACCAGCGTCAGCACTTCCTGTGCGAAACCGTTCTCACTGGTGCCGCGGGCATAGGTGAAGATCATCACCCAGTAATTGCCGTACTCGCCGCCCTCGTAGTAGCCAATGCCAACGGAGGTTGCATCCTTGTCCAGCATCCGCTCCTTGAAGAAATCGTAGCGATTCCAGGCGGCGACCACATCCGAAGCATCCTCAGCAGCTGCCCAGTAGTTCTCGCCCACAGAAACATCGTCCACACCGTACTCCGGCAGGATGGTGAACTCGCGGCTACCATTGGGGCGGTTGTAGGAGTAATTGACGGTAAGTTCTTTTGCACGGGCCTGTGCGGCAGCATTCAGTGCGCTGCTGCCCATGCTCAGAGGAGCCACACCAGCCTGTGCACGCTCTGCATTGACGAGCTGCAGCAGCTCATCGGCCTTGGAAGCTGCGTGTGCGGGCATTGCCAGAACAAACATCAGGCAGATGAATGCGGCGCAGCAGACCAGATTCTTCAGGACTTTCATCGAAGCGTTACGCATGGTGTTGAACCTCTTTTGTGTTGCCCCATGAAAAAAGGTGTCGATTGCTGGTATACTCGGCAATCGACACCTGATGCTTCAGATGAAGGTCACTCAACACCCAATCTCCGCTGTGGAGACCCTCAGGTGATGAGAAGCAACTGGCTGCCATTTTACAGGCCCTATAGCTTTGCGTCACAGCCTTTCGACTGCTTTGCCGGTTTATGAAAATTTACAATCTCTTCAACGAACTCCGAAGACTGCGTTTCTTTTCAGGCAAAAGAAAAAGAGCATTGAATTGCAACAGATAGCAAAACAACACTCATACAAGTAATGTGCAACTGGCTGCCATTTTACAGGCCCTATAGCTTTGCGTCATAACCTTTCGGTCATTTTGCTAAATATTCAATTCGCAGTCTCCTTTTCAGGAGCCTTCCGGAAACTTATCCTCAGGGGAAAGTGTTCTGCTTTTCAGCACTCTGCTTTCCACAGCTGTAGTATAGCACGGCCTGTCATCCCTGTCAATCGTAAACCGTCAGAAATTGCAAATTTTTTTCACATCCTGTCGCGATCCGTCTCTCCCCTGCCTTTTGCAAACAAAAAAGAGAGGGCGGCTCTCCGGTACCGCCCTCTCTCAATGTTCAAAACGTCTCAGATCACTGAGCAGCCTTGGCTGCCTCGATCTGCTTGACCAGCTCGGGCACGACCTTGAACAGATCGCCCACGATGCCGTAATCGGCCACACCAAAGATGGGTGCGCCCTCATTCTTGTTGACAGCGATGATGCACTCAGAATCCTGCATACCTGCGGTGTGCTGGATGGCACCGGAAATACCCAGAGCCACATAGATCTTGGGGTGCACGGTCTTGCCGGTCTGACCGACCTGATGGTCAGCAGTCATCCAGCCTGCATCGGTCACGGCACGAGAAGCGCCGACCACGCCGCCGCCCAGGGCTGCCGCCAGCTGCTCAGCCAGCTCGATGCCCTTGTTGACATCCTTGCTGATGCCGCGGCCAACAGAGACGATGACATCGGCACCGATCAGATCGACCAGCTTCTCAGCAGCCTTCTCGACGCTCAGAACCTCGGTCTTGATGTCGGCAGCGGACAGCTCGAAAGCGGGCTTCACGATCTGGCAGGCATCTGCCTTGGCCTGATCGAAGGGAGCCTTCTTCATAACGCCGGGGCGCACGGTGGACATCTGAGGACGGAAGCGGGGGCAGATGATGGTAGCCATCAGATGGCCGCCGAATGCGGGAC
>OFLY01001367.1_pt1 | contig 14926 bp, 13 predicted proteins | sample 1541161 | NCBI WGS metagenome assembly OFLY01 (sample SAMN04209247, study PRJEB22552) | human gut metagenome | biome: gut; material: feces | host: Homo sapiens | place: USA: Oklahoma | reverse complement strand
TCAGCTCAAAACGCACCTGATCGTTGCCCTTGCCGGTGCAGCCGTGGCAGATGGCATCTGCGCCTTCCTTGATGGCGATATCGGCCAGAGCCTTTGCAATGCAGGGACGTGCAAAGCTGGTGCCCAGCAGGTAGTCCTCGTACTTTGCACCGAACTTCAGGGTGGGGAAGATGTAGTTCTCCACAAAGTCCTTCTTCAGATCCAGAACGTACAGCTTGGAAGCGCCGGTAGCCTTGGCCTTTTCCTCCAGGCCGTCCAGCTCGGTACCCTGGCCCACGTCACCGGAAACGGCGACGACTTCGCAGTTGTTGTAGTTTTCCTTCAGCCAGGGAATGATGATGGAGGTATCCAGACCACCGGAGTAGGCCAGAACGACTTTTTTGATGTTTTCCTTTTTCATAATAAACGCGCTCCTTTTAATAAAAATACACTTTTGTACCCTGATGCGCACTTTCCCTTCGCATCCTCTGTCTTTGATTCGTGGTTGATGCTTTTATTATACACAGCGCGGCTTTTCCGTCAATGCCGAAAACTGCCAAACATGCCGCGCATTTGCGGCAGGATTTGTTACACTTTGTATGTTTATTCAATATTATTTGTTTATATTCAAATTTTATGCAGTTAAAATGTATATATGAAATGCAAAAAAGCGCCCCGAAGGACGCTTTCTTTATGCCTGATATCTTCCCAGGATCTCCTCCACCTGTTCCTGTGTCAGCGGGTGAGTGGGTTCCGGCTTTTCATTGCCCCTGCGCAGGGGCAGCCACCAGGTGGACAGGCCCAGCCAGCCGAACTTATAGGCAGTGTGGGGCTCACGGCCCACGCAGGTGAAGCCCAGGCGGGCATGGATACGCTCACTGGCGGGGTTGGGGTCTGCCACAAGGGCGTAGACATTCCAGTAACCCATCCCGTCCAGAATATCCAGCAGGGCGCAGTAGAGGGTATCCCCCACACCAAAGCCCCGGGCATCGGGGGCACAGTAGATGGTGCTCTCCACAGCCCAGTCGTAGGCCTCCCGGGGGTGGTAGCGGTGGGCGCAGGCGTAGCCCAGCAGCTTACCGTTCCCATCCCGGGCCAGCAGCAGAGGGATCAGCGCACGGGTGCTGTCCACCCAGTCCTCATACTCCGGCAGGGAAGAGGGCGTTACCTGAAAGGTTGCCGTGTGGTGCAGGACATACCAGTTGTAGATGTCCAGGATCTCCGCCGCATCGGCCCGGGTGGCCAGCGAGAGCCGGGGCAGGTTCTTCTCAGCCCATTCGGCGCACAGGGCTTCCTTCTGCGCCTTGGTCAGCTTTTTCAGGGCTGCTTCCCGGCGCAGGGCGGCATATCTGTCTGTGCACCGTTCCAGATACGCGAACCGCTGTGCCCCCAGCGCACGGGTGCACTTGGCCCCCTTCCCGCTCTTGTGGGCGTGCAGGCGGCTGGCCGGGTCATTTGTCCAGCCCGTGTAGAGTTGGCCGCCTGCGCAGCGCACCATATAGACATAGGCCCGCTCCGTCTTCTCCGCTTCCCCGCTCATATCACAGTCTCCCGTTGTTTTTCAGCACCTGACGGCAGGCGGCCAGCGCCGTCTCCTTATCCTTTGCGGTGATGAGGAACCGGCTGGCGTGGCAGAAGCTGATGCCCTCGATGCCGCTCTTCTGCTCAATGATCTCCTGCGGCTGGCCCGCCCAGCTCTGGGGGAAGGGCAGCTTCGGCTTTTTGGTCTTGTGGTCGGTCACGCACTGGGCGCTCCACCCGCCGCGCTGGCTGGGGTAGATGACGAAGAGGGCATCGGTCTTGTACAGGCCATTCTTCCAGGGCAGGTAGCAGGGCAGGATCACGATGCCGTCCCGGGAGTTCTTATAGGCCTGCTGGACCTTTTCGTCGGCGCGGTTCACGGCGTTCGCGCTCTCGATCTGGTTTTCCAGGATCTGCTTTGCCACAGCCACCGCCTTGAAGAAGCAGGTGTCCTGATCCTCCTTGGAGTCCCACACCGGGTTGAAGAAGCCGATGGCATCGCACAGGCTGTTCTGCTCGCCGGTGTTGTCGTTCAGGTCAAGAGGCTGGATAAAGTTTTCATCGATGAGCCGGGCCTGACGCTCCCCCACCAGCCCCGGGCCCAGCACCCGCCACAGCAGGCCGAAAGCCGCATAGGGGATGCCGTTGGCGCGGTACTCGCGGGGCTCCTGATGGTGATCGAACATGCCAAAGCCGATATCATACACGATGCCGTCGAAATCGTCCGGCACCACAAAGCCGCGGGTGATCCTGATGTCCGGCCGGATGATCTGCAGCAGCGCCGTTGCAAATACGTCGTCCGCATGGAACTTGCCGGCGTGGGTGAAGCCATTTGCAGGAATTTTCATAACAGCAATACCTCGTTCTCTTTCTTTGGGAACAGTATATCACATTCTGAAGCAGGGGACAAATTTTTGTGCACAACAAAGACCCGCCGGGCAGCATACGCCACACAGCGGGTCTGAAAGGAGGAAGTGCCGTTTCAGGGCACCTTATGAGAAGCGTGTGTTACAGGACGATGGGTTTCTCCGGGTCGATCTCCAGGTTTTCGCCGTTGGATTCGATCACGCAGCGGTACCACTCATAGCTCTTTTTCTTGTAACGTTCCAGCGTACCGGAGCCGTCGCTGTTCAGGTCCACATAGATCATACCGTAGCGCTTTTTGATCTCCGCCGTGGAGCAGGAGATCAGGTCAATGCAGCCCCAGCTGGTATAGCCCATCACGTCCACGCCGTCGTGCAGCGCTTCGCTGACCTGCACCAGGTGGTCGTTCATGTAGCGGATGCGGTAATCATCCTCCACCGTAAAGCTACCGTGGCCGTCCGGCACCAGGGTGTCGTTGGCACCCAGGCCGTTTTCGGCAATGAACAGGGGCTTGTGGTAGCGGCTGTACAGCCGGTTCAGGGTGTAGCGCAGGCCCTTGGGGTCGATCTGCCAGCCCCACTCGCTGACCTTGGAATACGGATTGCGCTTGAGGGTGGGGACCATGTTGCTGCCGGTGGGCTCGCCCAGCGAGTGGTCGGCGGCGGCGCAGTTGCTGGAATAGTAGCTGAACGAAACAAAGTCCACAGTGTGGGTCAGGGCTTCGCGGTCCTCATCGCTGATCTCCAGTTGCACGCCCTTTTCCTCAAACACGCGCTTGGCGTAGTAGGGATAGGCACCCAGGGCCTGCACGTCCGAGAACAGGTACACCTCGTTGTCCAGCTCCATCACCTCGATGATGTCATCGGGGTTCGGGGTGAGCGGGTAGATGGTAACGGCCAGGATCATGCTGCCCACCTTGTACTCCGGGTCGATGCTGTGGGCCAGCTGCACAGCCTTGGCGCTGGCCACCAGCTCGTAGTGGATGGCCTGATACAGCTGCTGGTTGCTCAACTGGGCCTTGGGGGTCAGAATGGCACCGCTGACAAAGGGCTGGTGCAAAATGGAGTTGATCTCGTTGAACGTGATCCAGTACTTCACCTTGCCCTTGTACCGCTCAAACAGGACCTGGCAGTATTTCAGATACAGGTCGATCATGATGCGGTTGCTCCAGCCGTTGTACTTGCGGGCCAGGGCCAGGGGCGTTTCGTAGTGGGAAATGGTGATGAGTGGCTCAATGCCGTACTTGTGGCACTCGTCAATGACATCATCGTAGAACTTCAGGCCCGCCTCGTTGGGCTGTGCTTCCTCGCCGGTGGGGAAAATGCGGCTCCACGCAATGGAAAAGCGGTAGACCTTGAACCCCATGCCCGCAAAGAGCTTGATGTCCTCTTTGTAGCGGTGGTAGTAATCAATGCCTTTCAGCTTGAGGTTGTCGGGGGTCGGCTCCTCGGTGATGACCTTGAAGCCCTTGGGCAGCACATCCTGGATGGACAGGCCCTTGCCATCTTCCAGATAGGCACCCTCGCACTGATTTGCGGCCGTTGCGCCGCCCCAGAGGAAATTTCTCGGGAAATACATACAGGTTCCTCCCTAATGTTGCAGCGTCCTGGGATCAGTTCTTTTTCTCGTCACGGAACAGGACGAACGAGACGATAAAGGCCACCACAAAGGCAATGGCTGCACCGGCGCAGGCATAGTAGAAGTTGGACATGGGGGTATCCAGGCCAATGTAGCTGGGCAGGGTCAGCAGACCGGGAGAGCCGCCGGAGTAGTTCTTGGTGTTCATCAGGCCCATAAAGAAGCCGCCCACGCCGCCGCCAGCCATGGCTGCGATCATGTTGGTGCGGATCTTCATGGTAACGCCGAACAGGACCGGCTCGGTGATGCCGCAGACGGCGGTGATACCGGTGGCGGAGGTCAGCTGCTTGAGTTCGGGGTCCTTGGTCTTGATGGAAACGGCCAGAGCAGCAGCGCCCTGTGCCACGTTGGAGGCCAGCTGGCCCGGATAGATGATGGTGTCAAAGCCGATGGTCATACGGTTGTTGATGCCAATGGGGGTCAGGGCGTGGTGGGTACCTGTCATGACCAGGAACGGCAGGAACACGCCGACGATGGTGGGCACCAGCCAGGGTGCCAGGGTGCTCAGGCCATTGATCACAGCGGCCAGGGCGTTGGAGACCACATAGCCCACCGGGCCCAGCACACACAGGGTGGCAATGCCGCAGATGAACATGGTCAGCAGCGGAGCGGTAAAGAAGCGGATGGCTTTGGGGGAGATGCGGGTAGCCCAGGGCTCCACCTTGGACATCAGCAGCACGCCCAGGATGATGGGGATCACGGACGAAGAATAGGAGGCGTTATAGATGGGCAGCATGAAGATGGTGATTGCCTCGCCGCTTTCCTTGGAGGCAGCCACCAGGTTCACAAAGCTGGGGTGGATCAGGATGCCACCCAGCATCATGGCCAGGTAGGGGTTGCAGTCCAGCTTTTTCGCCGCCGAGTTAGCCAGCAGGATGGGCAGGAAATAGAACGTGGCATCGCCCATGAAGTTGATGACCTGGTAGGTGCTGGACGTATTGCTGACCAGCTTGAACGCCACCAAGATGGCCAGCACGGCCTTGATCATGCCGGCTGCGGTCAGCGGGGGCAGGATGGGGGTAAAGATGCCGGTCAGGGTGTCGATGACGCGGTCGTACCACTTGCCCTTGGGGGCGGGGGCTGCGGCGGCAGGGGCGGTGCCCAGCATCCCGCTGAGCTTCTCGTACACCTGCGTGACCTCGGCACCAATAATCACCTGATACTGGCCGTTTGCCTGGGCAACGCCCACAACACCGGCCAGGCCCTTGATGGCATCGGTATCGGCTTTTGATTCATCTTTCAGGTTAAAGCGCAGACGGGTGAGACAATGGGTGGCGTTGCTCACATTTTCGGCACCGCCCACCAGGCTGAGGATCTGTTTTGCCAATGCGCCGTAATCTTCTTTTTTTGCCATTTGCAATTCCTCCATGATGGTTTGATCCAGGGTGATCCGGAGCCTGCTGCGCAGAAGCTCTGCGTCAGCCACACCGGGCAGCCCGCGGATCGCGTTGAGGTCGATCACACTGCGGTCTTTTACGGTCACGGACAGACAGCCGCTGCGGAAATCACACAGGCCTATATTTTCTTTTCCGCCGGCCGGAGCAGCCAGCTGCTCCAGGAACTGTTCACGATCCATAGCAGAGGACCTCCCTCTCGGTCAATATCTTCTGAACCGCCCAACGCGCGCCATTGGGTGGATTCATGCAAAAAGGTGGGCAGGGAAGCGGGCCGGTTCAGGCCTCGTTCTTCTCCTGCAGGCGGGTGATGTGCAGCATGAGGTACACGATCTCCTCATCGTTGCACTGCCAGTTCCAGGCGGCCCGGAAATAGTCCGCGATGGCGCGGGCACATTGATACGCCTGCGGATAGTCCCGCCGCATCTGGGCCAGCATCCCGCTGATCCGCTCCTCCACCTGCCTGCCGGAGGCAAGCCGCTGGATGAGGTAGCGCAGATGCATGGAAAACCGGGAATACGAAAAGCTCTCTTTGTTGAGCGTAATAGCAAGCTGTTTCTCCACGATGCCGTCCACGTCCGAAAGGGCCTTGAGCGTCATCATCATGGAGTGCATATCGCCCGCTTCCGCCTCGGCGTTGATGAGGTGGAGGGCAATGTTCACCACCTCGCTGTCTGGCAGCTTCAGCCCGGCTTCCCTCGCCAGCAGCTCCCGTGCCTGTTTGGCCAGCTCTGTCTCCTTGGGGTACAGGTGGCGCACATCGTAAGCCAGCGGGGTCGAGATCTCGATGCCCTTGCTCAGCCGCTCCGCCGCAAAGTTCAGGTGGTCGGCCAGGGTAAAGGGCAGGTTTGGGTTCAGCGCACAGTCCAGCTCGATCTCGGCCCGCTCCATGATCTCGGCGCAGGTCAGCACCAGCGGGCCGGGCAGATCGGCCGCCATGCCAAAATATTTGGGGCTCACATCGTAAAACGTCCGCTCAATGCGGGAAAGGTCCGTCAACTCGTAAGGCATCTTCGGGAACCCGACCCCCCGGCCCAGCACCACCAGCTCCTTGCCGTTTCCGTCCAGTGCCAGGGCGGCATTGTTGTTGATCTGTCGGATGATTTTCATACCGTTCTACTCCCTGCATCGAATTTTCGGACAAAAAGAAAAACCCCGAACGCAGCAACTCACACTACTCCCCTTGTTTTGGAAAGGGAATTCGATGCAAGTAGCGCCTCCGAGGAGTAACGTCTTGTTTTTACGAATTTATAATACCAAAGGTTCTTTGCTGTGTCTATTCGCACGATACCCAAAAAAACGTATTGTTTTTTGTGCACCGTGAAAAAAGTGCAGCAAAAAGCCGCCGGGCAGAGAAATGTCCGGCAGCTCCTGGTTCAAGCTAAATTCTATGCACTTACTTTTTCCGGCTGCGCGTCTTGGTCACAGCCGTGGTGGGCTTCACGGCGGGGGAGAGGTTCGGCTTTTCGGTGAGGGCGGTGGTGGTGGGCTCGCCCAGTGCCAGCACCTCGGCCAGCTCCTTCTGCACCTTGGCGTTGACAGGGTCGTTCACAGCCAGCACATCGGAGTAGAACTGCTCCATCTCTTCGCGGGTGGAGAAGGTTGCAACGTACATCTGGTTGCCCATGGCACCGGACAGAGCCTCGGGGATGCGGTCCACCATCCGCATATTCTTCTGGTACTTCTGCATGATCTGCTCATGGCTGTACACAAAGTTCTTGCCATCGCGGCGGCCTGCAAAGGGGCAGTAGTAGTGCTCGCCCACCGGCATATCCGTGCCGCCGAAGGCGATCATATCTGCCCAGATCTTGTACACGTTGGTGGAGCGGGCAAAGTTGATCATATCCGGGGTAAAGCCGCCGCAGGGGCGCATATTGACCTCCAGCGCCACGAGCTGGCCCTTTTTGCCCATGCTGGCCTGATCCTCGGTCATGCGGAAGAACTCAAAGTGGACGAATCGGCTCTTCACGCCAAAGCTCTTGACGGCGGCACGTCCGGCGGCGCGGGTATCCTCGGGCAGGTCCTTGATGATATAGTAGATGGAGTTATCGTTGTCGTTGACAATGTCCATGATGGACACCGGGCTGACGTTGCCCGCCTCAAAGATGGGGTTGCCGCTGCCGTCAATGATAGCATCGTAGCTGTTGACCTCGGCGTGGACGAACTCCTCCATGATGTAGGCGAGGTCGGGGTGATAGGTGCTCTTGTAGAGCAGGAAGCGCTTCAGCTCCTCATCGCTGGACAGCTTATGGGTATCGGAGGCACCTACACCGTTGTCCGGCTTGACCACCACCGGATAGCCCACCTCGTCGATGAACTTCCTGCAGCTTTCCAGGTCGTCCACCATGTGGTAACGGGCGGTGGCGATGCCGGCCTTCTGGTAATACTCCTTCATCTTGCTCTTGTACTTGATGCGGGGCATATCCTCGGTTTGGAAGCCGGACTTGATGTTAAAGTCCGTGCGCAGGGCCGCATCCCGCTCCAGCCAGTACTCGTTGTTGGATTCCAGCCAATCGATGCGGCCATACTTGAAGGCGAAGAACGCCACCGCCCGGTAGACCTCGTCATAATTCTCCAGACTGCCGACCTTATAGTATTCGTTCAGGCTGTCCTTCAGCTCCGGCTTCAGCTCATCATAGGGCTGGTCACCGATGCCCAGCACGTTCATGCCGTCGTTTTTCAGCTCCCGGCAGAACTGCCAGTAGTTGGTGGGGAAATTGGGGGAGATAAAGATAAAGTTGCTCATGGTTTTTGATTCCTCTTTCTTGTTCACGTCCTCGCCCTCTCCGTCATTGCTTCGCAATGCCACCTCCCCCAAAGTGGGAGGCCTTGGCAGTCCCTGCAAAGTTCACGGTTTTGCCAAAGGCTCGCCCTTTGGGAGAGCTGGCAAAGCCGCAAGGCTTTGACTGAGAGGGTGAGCCGCCTTATCCTAGAATATAAGGCATATAATACACGACCTGCTGATACCACCAATCCCAGTCGTGCTTGACATCATAGCCCCACAGGTCCACCCAGACAGGGATGCCTTTCTGCTCAAAGATCTGCTTGAGCTGCCGGGTGGTATCGGGCTGCTCCCAAGCGCCCTGACCGCAGCAGATGACCGCCTTCCTGCTACGGTAGAGGTCCATATAGGGGTGGTCGGTGGGGAAATTGGCCATATAGTCCACAGGGGAGTTCTGGTAGACCACCTCGTCCATGTAATCGCCAAAGCCGTATTTTGCGGTGTAGATGCCGCTGAGGGCCAGACAACCATCGAAAAGATAGGGGAACCGCAGGTAGAGGTTGACGGCATGGGTCGCGCCCAGGCTGCAGCCAAAGGCGATCACGCCGGGGAGGCTGTCCCAGCCGTTGCGCTCCTTGGCGATATACTGGATCTTGGGCACAACTTCCTCCACGATGTAGCGGATCCACTGCTCATAGCGGCGGATCCGCCAGTAGGGGTCGCCGTTGGTGTCGGACCAGGTCTCCTGATCGATGGTGTCGATGGAGATGACCACGATCTGCCCGGATTCGATCCACGGTGCCAGCGTACCGGCCATGTGGAAGTCCTCAAAGTCGAAGAAACGGCCATCCTGACAGGGGATAAAGAGCATGGGGCGGCCTGCGTGGCCGTAGACCTTGCATTCCATCTCCCGGCCCAGTGCGGGGCTGTAATCCTTGAAGTATTGTGTTTCCATGGAGATTCCTCCTTTGGTAACTCCTTCCGTCATCGCTGACGCGATGCCACCTCCCTCTATGAGGGAGGCTTTTCACGCAACGGAAAAGCTTGGGCTCCCTCCGTGAGGGAGCTGGCGCGGCGCAAGCCGTGACTGAGGGAGTTCGTTTTTACTCATCGTCTAACTCGTACATCAAAGTATGGAACACGAACGGCAGCTGCTTTTCCCAGCTGGCTTCGCTGTGGGTGCCGCCGGGCACCAGGCGGCTGGTCAGGTGGATGCCCCGGACCATGATCTTGCTGCACATCTCGGCAAATTCCCTGCGCATTCCCTCGTGGCTGCCCATCTCCTGGGAACCGTAGTCCATGTAGAGCACCGTGCCGGGCTCCAGCTTTGCGCGGCCCACCAGACCGCTGAGCTTTTCAGGAGACACCCAGATCGATGGCGACAGGGCGGCCGCGCGGCTGAAGGTATCGTTATACTGCAGCAGAGCGTACAGGCTCATCAGGCCGCCCATGGAGCTGCCGCCAATGAACGTGTGCTCCCGGTCCGGCAGGGTGCGGAAATTGTGGTCAATGAAGGGCTTGAACCGGTGGATGAACCAGCTCATGGTCGCCTGCCCCTTGCCGTCAAAGTGGCCATAGGTCGGGTCATCGAAGCGGTAGGGCGAATACTCCACAAGGCGCTCGTTGTTGGGGCCTGCATTGCACTCCACTGCCGCCACGATGAGCGGGGTATCGGTGTAGTCCAGATAATCCGCCACGCCCCAGCTCTTGCCGTAGGTGGCATCCGCATCAAAGAACACATTCTGGCCGTCGAACATATACAGCACCGGATACCGGCGCTCCGGGTCGGCTTCGTACATGGTGGGCAGGTAGACATACACCCGGCGCTGCTCCACGCCGTTCACCGCAGGATAGCTGACGCTCCATTTTTTGACCATATTTCAGTTCCCTCTCGTTTCTGTTTTTCTGCACATAGTCTAGCACTGTGCAGGCGGAAAAGCAATCGGGGGAACAAAACCTCTCCGTCAATGCTTCGCATTGCCACCTCTCCTAGCAGGAGAGGCAAGAAAACGGTATCGTAAACTTGGCTCCCCTGACCAGGGGAGCTGCCGCCGTAGGCGGCTGAGAGGTTCTATGATACGGCAAACGCCGCCCGGCATTTCCACCCGGCGGCGTTTGCAAAAATTCTGAACAGAGAGAAGCGCGGGAAGGATCAATACTTCTTCTCAACCGGAACGATCCAGCCCTTGGTATCGGGGATCTTGCCCCACTGCATCCCGGTCATGGTGTCGTACAGCTTCTGGGTCACAGGGCCGATCTTGCCATCGCCAATGTAGGCGTGCTCGCCCTTCCAGACCAGCTCCTTGACAGGGGAGACGACTGCGGCGGTACCAGTGCCGAAGACCTCCTCCAGCTTGCCCTCGCGGGCGGCCTGCATGATGTCCGCAATGGCCAGCTTGCCCTCGATGACATCATAGCCCCAATCCTTCAGCAGCTCGATGCAGCTGCGGCGGGTAACGCCGGGCAGAACGGTGCCGACGGTTGCAGCGGTGTAAACCTTGCCGTCGATCTTGAACATGATGTTCATGCTGCCGACTTCCTCAACGTACTTCTTCTCCACGCCGTCCAGCCACAGCACCTGTGCGTAGCCCTGCTCTTCGGCCAGCTCACCGGCCTTGATGGAAGCAGCGTAGTTGCCGCCGCACTTGGTGAAGCCGGTCAGGCCGGGGGCGGCACGGATGTATTCATCCTCAACGTAGATGCGGACGGGGTTGATGCCCTCGGCGTAGTAAGCGCCGGAGGGAGCACAGATGATGCAGAAGATATAGTGCTTGGAAGCGTGCACGCCCAGACCCACATCGTTTGCAAAGACGAAGGGACGGATGTACAGGGAAGCACCATCGGTATGGGGCACCCAGTCGCGCTCCACATCCACCAGAGCCTCAACAGCCTGCACAAAATCCTCTTCCGGGATCTTGGGGATGCACAGACGGTCGGCAGAATCCTGGAAACGCTTTGCATTGCAATCAGGGCGGAACAGCTGAATGGTGTCATCCGCGGTGCGGTAAGCCTTCATGCCCTCAAAAATCTCCTGCGCATAGTGGAACACCACCGTGGCCGGGTCCAGCGGGAAGGGTGCATAGGGGACGATACGGGCATCGTGCCAGCCCTCGCCCTCGGTATAATCCATCACAAACATGTGGTCGGTAAATTTCTTGCCGAAGCCCAGCTTGGTCTCGTCCTGAGGCTTCTCCTTGGGAGAAGTGGTACGAGTGATCTTGATATCCAACATGATATATTTCCCTCTTTTCTGATCTCACACAGCAGATTTTGCGCGGCACGCGCCCGCACCTGAAATGCCGAATGTTGTTTTCTATTATAGTAGCATGAGCCGGATTTGCAAGGAAACGCAAAATCTTTCATGTTTGGGGGCTGTAAGTTGTCGCAAATTGTGATAAAATGAAAACATAAGCCCTCTCAGTCAACGCCGATGGCGTTGCCAGCTCCCCCAAAGGGGGAGCCCATTGCGGCTTTTAGATTTTGGTTTTGCGAAAACCTTTCCCAAGAGGCAGAACAGCCTCTCCCTTCGGGAGAGGTGGCATTGCGAAGCAATGACGGAGAGGGTTATAATAAAAGGAGTTCTACCATGATCAACGGCGTGATTTTTGATATGGACGGCCTGATGTTCGACACCGAGCGGATGTGGGCCACTTTCTGGAAACCGGCACTGGCGGCGCTGGGTCTGGAGTACAAGGAAGGCCTTGCCGAGGCTGAACGCGGCACTGCAGGCGAAACTTCCCGTAACATCGTACGGCAGTTCTACGGAGAGGACTGCGATGCCAACGCCATCATCGACAGCCTGCACCGGGTGGCCGATGAGGAGTTCCAGAAACCGGTGCCCAAAAAGCCGGGGCTGGACGAGCTGCTGGCTTGGCTGGATGCCAACCACATCCCCATGGCAGTGGCATCCTCCAGCCGGGTCCATGTCATCGAGGGCAACCTGAACAACTGGGGGCTGACCCACTACTTCAAGGCGCTGGTATCCGGCCAGCAGGTCAAGCACTCCAAGCCCGACCCGGAGATCTTCCTGCTGGCGGCGGAAAAGCTGGGCACCGACCCCGCCCACACGCTGGTGCTGGAGGACAGCTACAACGGTGTCCGCGCCGGTGCCGCCGGGGGCTTTGTCACCGTCATGGTGCCCGATCTGCTCCCCGCCGACGACGAGATGCGCGGCCTGTATACCATGGAATGCACCAGCCTGAACGAGGTGCTGGCCAAGCTGAAAACGGGAGAACTGTAATTGAGGGAAAGCTCCGCAAAATCGCCCCGTGTTCCGGGGTTTTATTGTCTCCCGTGTTATGTTATAATAAAAGAAAAGAAAAAAGGAGACATCCCCCATGAAAATCGCAATCCCTTATGAAAGCGGTATGGTATTCCAGCACTTCGGCCACACGGCAGAGTTCAAGTTCTACGAGGTCGAAAATGGACAGGTGACGGCCAGCGAGGTCGTTTCCACCAACGGGCAAGGCCACGGCGCACTGGTGGGCTTTCTGGCCCAGCACAATGCCAATGTGGTGTTCTGCGGCGGCATCGGCCCCGGGGCACAGAATGCCCTTGCACAGGCAGGCATCCAGCTGTTTGGCGGGATCAGCGGCCCGGCAGACGCGGCAGTAGCAGATTATCTGGCCGGAAAGCTCCGCTTTGACCCCAACGCCCATTGTGACCACCACGACCACGACGAGGGCCACCATTGCGGTGAGCATCATTGTGGCGGACACTCCTGCGGCCAGTAACCCATAACATCACAAAACCCCGGAGCGATGCATCACAGCAAACGCTCCGGGGTCATTTTATGCCTTAGAAGAACCGGCAGAAGCCAGGGCAGTGCCGTGAGCGCTCGGCCTCATCTTGACAGCATTTTATTGGGACACAAAAGAGATGCTCTCAGTCTGCTTCGATGCAGCCGGGCGGGGCGGGTCTGCCTTGGTCAGCATCTGCTGGAATTTCCGAGCCGCCGTGTTCAGCGGGCGGTGGCGGTCGTAAACAAGGCAGATCGAACGGGTCGGGATGATCTCCTGCAGATGGAGCTGCACCAGCTCGCCACGCTCCAGGCCATCCCTCGCCATGGGTTCCGGCACAAAGGCAAGGCCCAGCTCGCTTTTGACCAGCGTGAGCATCTGGTCGGTGGTGGCAGCTTCCGTATCCGGCTTGAGGACCGCGCCGTGATCCAGGAAGAACTGCCGGTACAGGCTGCGGGTCACGCTCTCGTCGCTGAGGGAGATGAGGGGATAGCTGCGCAGCTCTTTCAGGGTCAGGCTCTGACTTGCCAGTGCGGTGAAGGTCCTGCCACCCACCAGCACCTCGTAAAACGGCTTCAGCTCCACCATTTTCAGCCCCGACTCGATCTCCGCCGGGGTGCTCACAATGGCAAAGTCCACCTCGCCGTTCTTCACGGCCTGCACCGCCTGCGGGGTGGAGTGGTTCGAGATGCGCAGCCGGATGCCGGGATATTCGGTATGGAAATCCCGCAGCTTTTTGGAAAGATAAATGTTGAGCGCCGTCTCGGTGGCGCTGATGCTGATGGTTCCGTGCTCCAGCGTGGCACTGGCGCTCAGCTCCTCCTCAGCATCCTGGATCTGCACCGCCGCCGAAGCGATGCGGGAGTAGAGCATCTCGCCTTCCGGTGTCAGGGTCACACCCCGGTTGGAGCGGATGAACAGCACGCAGTTCAGCTGGCTTTCCAGCCGGTTCATCGAGTGGGTGATATTGGGCTGGTTGTTGCCCAGCACCCGCGCGGCCTTGGTAAAGTTCTGATACTTCGCCACATAATAGAAGATCTTGTAATACTCCCAATCCACATACATGATGCGTCTGCCCCCTCCATGTAAAAATCGCATTGCTGTCTTGTGCAGAATACTTTTTGCACATTCTATTCCTGCCCGTATCATAACAACTGCAATCGTAAATTGCAAGAGGAAATTGAAAAATAGTACACCTATCAGAACGAGCACGGCAAGAGCTGCGACAAATGGGAGAGCTTTCCCACCCAAGAGCGCAGCATCTGGGAGGTGGACGAGATGCGGGCAGCACTGGACAGCATGGAGGACCCCATCCTGCATCTGGCGGTGCACCTGACGCTGGTGGGTGCGCTGCGGGAAGGGGAGGTGACAGGTCTGACCCCGGAGGACATCGACTTTGATGCTGCCAACGGCATGGGCACCAACCGGGTGGAAACCCGGTTCGCCGATGGCACCACCATTGCCATTGACTGCACCGCTGTGGAGGATGAATACGGCAACACCCCGGCACAACGGGCGGAACTGGACTGGCTGCTGTATAATAAGCCCTTGGAGTTTGCACAGATGGTGTTGAAAGGGGAGATGGAGCGTTATCTTTCTCTCGGCTGTGACCACGGCAGGCTGGAGGATTGAGCCGCAGAAAACGCGCGGCAAAATCGCTAATCGCGCGGCGCGCGTTTCAGTGCGCGATTAACGGTTTCCGTTTTTTATCGAATTGCAGTCATTTTCTGCCCTTTCCCAAGAAAATCGCGCGTTTCTTTGCGCGTAATAATCGCGCGGCGCACGTTTTTATCGCTGATTTTCTTTTAAGCAGTATCTCCTTCCGCGCCCTGCTCCTTTTACTTCAATCTTCCCTTCTTCTACAAGCTTTCGAAGAATACGGTATGCCTGATCTTTTGTGTATCCACACAGCTCTTGAGCTTTCTGATTCGTAATCGACGGCTTATGCTTCAGATATTCGAGAATCCGATCCTTTGCCTGAATCTGGCTGACCGTCTTGTCCTGCACATAGGCCACATCGGTTTTCACCGTTTCGTAGACCTTGAGGGACAGCATATAGGTCTTGCCGT
>OFLY01001361.1_pt1 | contig 14965 bp, 17 predicted proteins | sample 1541161 | NCBI WGS metagenome assembly OFLY01 (sample SAMN04209247, study PRJEB22552) | human gut metagenome | biome: gut; material: feces | host: Homo sapiens | place: USA: Oklahoma | reverse complement strand
TTATATGTTACATATTTGTAATACGCAACTATTTTATACTTATATTTCTTTCCAAGTTTTGCTCCCGGATCAAATACACTTCTATAATTCTTAGAATCATTATTATATGAATAGTATATATCTTCCCATTTCTTACCTTCTTTTCTGAACACAATATATTCAGAAGCTCCCTGACATTCTGAGAATGTGATATAATTACCATCCAAATCTGTTCTTAAACCTGAAACCGTAAATTTATTATCTGGATCTAACTTTTCTATAACTTTATCTTTTAATACCTGAACTGTACAACTATGTGCTTTTTCTCCATTCGCCCCATACACATCAATAATTGATTCTCCTTCAACTATTGGTTTAATCTCTCCTATCTTATTTACATATATTTTTCCCTTCGTCACTTTAAACTCTACATTCTTATTTGTTGCAATTTCCGGATAAACCTTAACATTTATTTTAGTTTTCTGATTAATATTCATAATAATATTTGTTTCAGACACTTCAATTCTTTCAACTGGTATGTACACATCTGAGATTGGCACAAAAGCTTTATTATCCGAATTGTTTCCAAAATAATTTGCCGAAAATTCTACATAATAATAGCTTCCGCATTTTCCTATTACTTTTAATGAGTCGCCTTTCTTTCCATCATTCTTTTTAACTCTACATTTTTCACTTGCCCCGGCATATAATAATGTATTTCTGGCAAGTGTTCCACTTGTTGCATTAATCGGTGTATATACTGAAACATTACAGCTTGCTTCCTTGTTGTCTGCTACTGCTGTTATAACCGTCATACCTTCTTTTTTTGTCTTTATTGAGCCATTGTTTATTTCCGCCACACCACTATCAGATAATTTATAGTTATAGTTTTTGTTTGATGCTATGTTTGGATATACTTCTGTGCTTAAGCTGGAATTATCTCCCACTGGCAAAACAATATTATCCTTATCTAAAACAACATCTGTTACCGGTATATTCACATCTGATTTCAATACATAAGCTTCTCTTTTTGATCTATTATCATCAAAAATATAATTGTCCGGTAATTTAACATAATAGTAATTGCCACATGAACCTATAATAGTTAACTCCTGACCTACCTTTGCCTTTTCAGTTCTAACCCAAGAACTACTATCTGCACCTCTATACAAGGTTGTTGTTTTTTTAATTACACCTGATATATCATTTATCTTTGTGTATATTGAAATTACACAATCATAATTTATTATACCATATTTTTTAGTTAGGGCTGATAATACTAATTTAGTGGAGCCTTCTGACACTCCATAAACCGTTGCTGTTGAATTATTACCTTCAACAGTTGCCACACCTATATTCTCTGTAACCCAAGTTACATTTTCAATTGTTGTGTCACTTGGAGTAACCTTTATAGAAAAGTTCGGATTTGAATTTCCAACCTCAATGCTTCTATGTTCAATTCTTTCATTCAGTGATTCACTCCAAATCTCTATCTTAGCTTTCTCATCTGCCATTACATTTAAATTAGGCTGTTTAACAAAACTTATAGCTGAAATTATAATCAGCATCATTACTAATATTTTTTTACTCATAATATTCCCTCTTTAATGTTATATTTCTAGTTCTTCATTGTAAACGTACACAAATATGCCTGTTTGCCTTTTTCAAGTAGCTTTCCTGCACCTTTTGTTTCAGGCATAGCCATAACGCAGTAAAAATTATTCTTTCCTGTTTCTTATTACTTTCAGCCCAATAGCATATAAAAAGGGAGTCTTCCACTTTATCATGGAATGCTCCCTTTGCAACTACTACGTTTTCCACTTTTTAACTGGCGTTAAAATTCATACTTTAATATCTCGCAATTCTTTATTCCAAACGCTGCATATTCTTCGTTTGTCATATCGTGGAAATATGAATTTACTACTCTTGATATGCCATTATGGGCAACAAGAAGATATGTCTTTTCGCCTGATTCTTTCTTCAAGTCATCCAATAGATTATAGATTCTCTGAGCCATTTCAAACATTGATTCGCCACCGTCAAAATGATTTATGAAGCTCTTTTTTGCCTCTTCAAATTCTTCGCCGTGTCTCGGTGTAGATTCGTACTTGCCGAAATTCTGCTCCTTTAATCGGATTTCTTCTCTCATCGGAATCCCTGTTACTTTCCCAATATGCTTCGCTGTATCTGCTGCCCTGCTAAGTGGTGAGTACAAAATTTCGTCGATTTTTATTCCCTCCTTCAAAATCTTCTGTCCCAACTCCTCAGCCTGCTTATGTCCTAATTCTGTCAAGCCAATATCTGTTGCTCCACATATTTTATTTTCAACATTCCAAAATGTCTGCCCATGTCTTGTAAAATAAACCTGTCCCATAATTTCTCCTTTGTACTACTTTCTGATTTAGCATTATAATAGCACAAACAGACTGTTATGAACAACCGGCTTACATCTTCTAATTATAATTATATTTTTGTATAAGACTTTGTTTATATTTTTCCATAGCTTTTATTCCTTTTTCAGATGTGATAAAAAATTCATTGTTTTTAGCATCTGCATACTTTATAGAATATTGCTCCTTGCTAATTGGAATACATTCATTGTTTTTTATGTTTTCATATGAAAAAATTGTTTTAATAAATATATCATCCTGTGTAACATAAATATTAGTATTTTTAGCCCTCTTATCCAAAAAAACTAAATATGTTTTCCCCTTTTCCATCTTATTTACAAATCCCATATTAGCACATTGTTTTCCTTCAACTTGCATATTTTTATTCATAAATAGGTATTTTACGGTACATATTTCTATCTCTTTTCCAATATTTATATTATTTCCCTTAAAAATTTTTTTCACCTCAACCTTTTGCGTAGCACATGAATATCTAAACTTAACGTCTTCTTTACATTCTACCGCAAGAATTATATTACTTTTATCTAGATTTTCTGACATCATCTCGATTCCTGACTCTACCATTTTTTTGTCCATTAAACCTACAACGAAATTATCTAATGGTTCTTTTTCATCATTAAAATCTTTATATGAAAGTCTTGTATTAAGCCCAATTCCTAATAATATACAAAAGACAAAAGCATAAATTATCATTACATATTTTACCTTCACCTTTTTATTCCTCACTTTCTTTTAACATTCCATTACTTATTGAAAATACTTTATCTGCCAAAACTTCTATGTCTTCCTTATTATGACTTGCTATTAATACTATTGCCCCTCTCTCTCTTTCCTCTTTTATAATTTTCCTAATTTGTTCAATTCCTTCTTCATCTAATGCATTTGTTGGCTCATCAAGCATTAAAATGTCCGGTTTTTCCATTATTGCCTGTGCTATTACAATTCGTTGTTTCATGCCTAATGAGTATTTTTTAAAACTTCGTTTGTCATTCGGATTCAATCCCACTCTTACTATTGTTTTTCTAATTTGTTCATCATCGATTTTTTTATTCAATTTAGAAAGCATTTTTAAATTATTAAATCCAGTTAGCTCCGGATAAAGTCCCGCATTTTCTATAACAATTCCTACATTTTCCAAAACTCTCATATCTTTATGCAATTCTTTATTATCTAAAAAAATTTTTCCTGAAGAAATGTCCATTAATCCTGATAACGCTCTAAAAAGCATAGTCTTTCCTGAACCGTTTTTTCCCACAAATCCATAAACTTTTCCACTTTCAAGTTCAATACTTATATCTTTCAAAATTTCTTTTTTCCCTATGTGTTTAGAAATATTTTTAACTAATAACTTCATTTTCTTTCCCTTCTATTCCATTTCTTTGTTGTTAATAATAAATTCATATTTTTCAACGACATATCCACCAAAGACTATTACTACAACACATATAATCAGATAATACAATATCGAATAATTTAAATCGAAATCAATACTTTTTATATTTATCAGATTATTTATTGAATTTATTTTGCTACTATGAAAAGGAAAAATTAAATTTGCAATAAGATTACCTTTTAATAAAAATTTCACCTTCTCTGTTATAAAATTATCTTTTACATAATTACCTAATATAAAAAATATTGATACTGATAATAATACAATCCCCTGAACAATAGCAAATCCTATATTACTACCAAATAGTATTGATACAATATTTATTGCCAATGTTGTACTTAATAAATAAATTGAATATATTGCAATATAATATATTGCAATTATCACAGCTCCATCATCAATCTTAATCGTAGTAAACATATAAATAAAAAGTATTTCTGATATACATATAACTGTTAAAAATATGATCGAATTTAAATATATATTTGTTACCTCTTTTAAATACCATTTAATTCGATTCGCATTTCTTGAAAAAAAATAAATGCTTGCACTACAAAAATGTTTGTATATATTTGTTGCGAACAAAATTTGAAAAACAAAAATTGGAATATATTCAAATGAAAATGTTGATATGTATTGTGGATAAAATTCAACTCCACTCATAGTATTAGCCAATAGGATTTCTGACATTTTTATATTGTCTATTTTCATCAACCCTATTCCGACATACACTATCCCCAACACTACTGCTATTAATATACTTTTTATAACTTTCATTATATTATTTCTTCTCTCTTTACTTTTATTTCGATTAAAATAACAGACACTATTATTAAACTCATCAAAAAGATTAAATATATCGGATAATTCTTTTCGGTTGATTTTTCAAACATTCGTAATATAAAATGATAGTCTACTGTAAACTTTAATTTTACAAATTTATTCAACATTGAAATCCCCATAAATAATATATATATAGGTAAATATGTTAAAATCTTACTCTTAAATATTGGCAAAGTTGTAACTGCTAAATTGAATACTGCCAAAATTGCCGAAATCATTCCAAAAATAAAAATCATTAAAGTAGCATAGAGTACTCTATTCTTTAATAAAATTCCCGATAAAAAATATTGACTTTCCTGTTCCATTATCTCCCAATATGTGTCTCCTAACATGTCTCCACTGGATTTCATACTAAAACTAAAGACACTACAAATCAATTCAATTATGTATGGAAATGAAAATACGAAAAATATTACTACAAATACCGCTAGTAACTTTCCATACCAATAATTTCTTTTTCCTACTCTTGATTGTATATATGTATCAATTCCACTATTTCTCTCACTAATATAAACACAGGCAGTAGGTATAACAACTAATAACGGATAATATTGCATCATAAAATACCCAACCATTGTGTTATCCGAAAGTGTAAGCATCTTTTCAAAACTATACATTTGACTAACATATAGCTTTCCACCATTTGTTTTCATATTAATAAAGAAATTTATACTTATCGTAATTAATAATACTAATAATACAAAAACAGTCGACTTTCTTCTTAACATATATGATATCTGCATACTAATAGACTTTCTTAACATTGTTTCATTCCTCTCATAAAAAGCCCATTGCTTTTTTTCAAAAGCAATGGAACTTTTCTATATTATTTTCCATTATAATAATAAGCTATATTTGCACCATAATTAGGATTGTTACCTTTAAATTTAATTCTAAATGTTGGTCTTTTCATTTGTCCTTCAAAAATCTTCACTTTTTTTAAATGACCTTCTACCAACTGGAATGTTAATGCTTCCGACATCTTCCTAAACATTTTTCTTCTGTTTTTCTACCAATTTTTCCGGTACTTTAGGTTCATAAAGCCCAAAACATGATGTTGACTCACTAAATACCTCTGCAATGGTTTCCAACATTTTTTCCAATGTTTTATTTTCCTTCATCAGCGCGTCCTCCTTCCATTATTTTTCCCTTTTTCTCCAGACAATCTTTTCATTCTGATTGCCTGCACATATAATAGCAGAAAAATTAATAAAAAAACTCAATATGGATTTTTTGGTATATTTTATGGATTTTTTGGTAATTAAAAGTAAAAAATAGTCGAGATTAGGCATCAACAACCTATTCTCAACTATTTTTTTCTACTTGTATAACATTGTAACTGTAGTCACTACTTCATCATCTTCGCATTCCATATCATACATTCCCTTATATTTAGCAACTATTTTCTTTACATTTTTTATTCCTATACCATGCATTGTTTTTTCTTTTTTTGATGTAACTGAAGTGTCAATTTTTTCTCCGTTATATGAGTTAACTATTTTTATCAGTATCATTTTTTTCACTTCATTTATATCAACTTCTATATATTTACTTGTTTGCTTTTCACATGCCTCTATGGCATTATCTATCAGATTTCCAAGAACGCATACCATATCCATATCTGAAACTGCATACTCCGCAGGCAATGAAATATTAGACGAAAAGATTATTCCCTTATCTTCTGCAATTTTTTGTTTTGTATTTATTATTGAATCTACGGCACTATTTCCTGTCTGTACATAGAACATTTTCTGAGTTAAATTCTCGCATTCCTGTTCTACAAATTCTTTAACGTTATCAACATTTCCCTCTTCAAGCCAATGTCTTATTGCAAAAATCTTATGTTTATAATCATGAATGCTACCACGCCACATATTAAATACTTGTTCAGTATTTTTTTCAGTTCGTATCATCATTTCATTTTGTAATTCCAATAAAGATATTTCATTTTTTTGGTGATAATTCTCGCCTAATTTTAATACTAAACTAAAAACAAGCAGAATAATTACTATTGATGATATAAAATATATTCCAAGAAACATACGCATCTTGTCATTTACTGCCATCATACTGTTTTCTGCAATATAATAATCTAACGCCACTAATATACAAGCTATCAAACCACAAATACCTAAATATCTACCTGATATCTGTGTTTTATTTCTGTTATACTTGTGCATTAAATATACAACAATCAATAAAATTGTTTTGCTCATTATTGTACAGAAAATTCTTTCAATTCCATAATTTAATAACACCTCGCCTGTATTTATACTAAATACTATTGCTCCCATTTGTACTACTGTAAAATCTATTGCCATATCTATTATTGAAAATATTACCGTTGACAATATTAGTGTTTTAATTTTTCTTTTATAAACTGTCGCCTGTAAGGATGCCAATATTACTATTGACATCACTCCATTTAATGAAGAAAAAAGACTGATTCTATTCATCATAATAATAAAGATGCTAAAAAATGTTGAATCCACTAATATTCTCTTTTTAACATTCTTCTTTTCCACAAATATTCCCGTAAAGGCACAACATCCTATACATTCAACCAACGTTGCCAGACAGTCAACTACCCAATACAATGCTGTCATACTCTATTCCTCCAATATCTTGCCATTTGTTCTTTTACTTCTTTCATCCTGCTTCTGCTTACTACAAGTTTCGTTTCATTGTCTAGTGTTATACTATATCCCGAATATTCATATATGTATTTTACATTAACTATTCCACCGCTATGTATTTGTACGAAATCCTCGTCCTCAAGCTCTTCATAAAGAGATTTTATTGTTTTTCTTTCCTTTAATTCTATTGCTTTCCCATTATTTATATATACTGTTATTCTTCTCCTATACATTTCAAAATACATAATATCATCATGTCTTAGACGAATTTCCCCATCATCCGTTTTGATTATAATTGTTTTTGTATTTCTGCTATTAATACATTTATTGGCTTTCTTCAATGCCAGTTCTATTTCATCATGCATTTTTAATTTTCTAATATATTTAATGGGACTGTAATCTATTGAGTCAAACACATACTGTTCATGTGCCGAAATGAATACAAGTAAAATTTCCTGATTTATACTTCTCATCTTTGCAGCCACGTCAAGACCTGATATTTTGGGCATGTCAATGTCTAAAAACACAACATCAAAATAGTCTTTATTATTCTTCATCAGTCCAAGCATATCATTTCCGTCTGTATATAGATGGGTTTCAATTTCAACATTTAAATTTTTAGATGATCTATGTAATTCTTCTTCTATTGTTTCTAACGAATCCTGCTGGTCATCACATATTGCAATACTGAGCATCTTTGTCCCCCTTGTATGATTGGTTATTTCCACAGAATTATATCATATCTTATGTTAGAAAAAAAGACTATTGCAAGTCTCTGATACGCCCTGCAATAGCCTTTTACATCTTATATTATGTTCTTATTCACCATCGTATACGATTACTGCTCCATCATACTTTTCATTGATGAATTTCTTAATTGAATCTGACTTTAATACATCTACTAAAGCTTTGATTTTTTCGCTGTTTTCGTTGCCTTCTTTTACTGCAATTACGTTAACGTATGTTTTTGCTGCTTCTGAATCTGACTTTTCATAAGCTAATGCGTCTTTCTTTACTGTGTAATTTGCTTCTAATGCATAGTTACCATTTAATACTACATAAGCTACTTCGTTTACTACTCTTGGTACCTGAGCTGCTTCAAGTTCTACGATTTCAATGTTGTTAGGATTTTCTTCAATGTCATTTACTGTTGCCTTGATTCCTGCACCATCTTTTAATTTGATGATTCCGTTATCCTGTAATAATAAAAGCGCTCTTGCTTCATTAGTTGTGTCGTTTGGAACTGCAATCTTATCGCCCTTGGCAATGTCCTTTAAGTCTTTCTTTGTTCCAGGATAAATACCAAATGGTTCATAATGAATCTTTCCTGCAACTACAAGGTGTGTTCCTTTTTCTTCGTTAAACTGTTCAAGATAAGGTACATGCTGGAAGTAGTTTGCGTCAAACTCTCCACTTTCTACTACGTTGTTAGGCTGTACATAGTCATCGAATACTTTTACTTCTAATTCGTATCCCTTGTCTTTAAGTAATGTTTTTGCTTCTTCTAATATTTCTGCGTGTGGTGTTGCTGATGCTGCTACTGTAATCTTTTTGTCATCAGTTTTCTTTTCTGAACTTTCACTCTTTGATGAACCACATCCTGTTAATGCTCCTACTACTAATACTCCTGCTAATGCTAATGCTAAAATTTTCTTCTTCATGTTTTCATTCTCCTTCTTTTTCATATTTTTCATTTTATAAGTAACAGTGTTACCTGTTATTTTCTTCTCTTATCAAGTTTTGATGCAATAATCATTCCTATAGACTGGAAAACCTGAACCAATACTACAAGAAGTATTACCGTTACTATCATAATTTGAGATTCATATCTGTAATAACCGTATCTTATGGCAATGTCTCCAAGACCACCGCCACCTACGGAACCTGCCATTGCTGAATAGCCAAGAATTGTTCCAATGGCTATTGTAGCTCCGGTTATAAGTGATGTTCTTGATTCAAGTAATAGTACTTTTACTATTATTCTTAAATCACTTGCTCCCATTGATCTTGCTGCTTCTACAACTCCTGCGTCAACTTCTTTGATTGATGACTCAACCATTCGACCGATAAATGGAATTGCCGCAACAACCAATGGAACTACTGTTGCTGATGAACCATAACTCTGACCTACAATTAATCTTGTTAAAGGTATTATAAGAATAAGTAGAATCAGGAAAGGTATGCTTCGTATGATATTTGAAATTACATCCAGTACTTTGTAAACTGCCTTGTTAGGTCTAAGTCCGTCTTTGTCAAATACTGCTAACATTACTCCTAACGGAAGTCCAAACACATATCCTACTACTGTGGATAATATTGTCATGTATAGTGTCTGACCTATTCCCGTAATAATCATATCTGTAGTTGCACTAGTCCACATAATTATCCACCTCCTCGATTTCTAATCCTTTTTCTATAAGATATTGTTTCATCTCTTCTATTTTCTGATTGTCTTCGCGAAAGCCCAGTATCATTTCACCTTTTGCCACGCCTCCAACGTTTTTAGTATTTGCTTTCAATATATTTACCGGCTCATTAAACTTCAAAATCATATTTGCTATAACCGGTTCAAAAGCTGAACTTTCTGAAAAAACAATTCTGAGATTTTTCTTATTATTTATTTCCTTTGTTACTTTGCGGGTACCATCTACGTCGCTGCCTGTATCTTTGTTAATCAACTCTCTTGCAACTTCAGATTTAGGATGTTCAAAAATCTCAGTTACTAATCCCTTCTCTGCCACCTGACCATCTTTCATAATGGCTACATGTGTACATATTTCTCTGACTACTGACATCTGATGTGTAATGATTACTATTGTTATTCCAAATCTCTTATTAATACTTTCAAGTAATTCAAGAATTGATGCTGTAGTCTGTGGATCCAAGGCACTTGTTGCCTCGTCACAAAGTAGAATCTTTGGATTTGAAGCTAATGCTCTTGCAATTGCCACTCTCTGTTTCTGTCCTCCTGACAACTGCGCCGGATAAGCTTTTGCCCTATCCTGTAATCCTACTATTTCAAGAAGCTCTAATGCCTTAGCTCTTGCTTCTTTCTTTTTCTTTCCCTGTATATATAATGGAAAACAAACATTGTCTATAACCGACTTCTGCATTAGAAGATTGAAATGCTGAAAAATCATTCCTATGTCTTCTCTCTGTTTTCTTAATTCTTTCTTTGACAGTGAACCAAGTGTTCTTCCTTTTATAAGAACCTGACCTTCTGTTGGTTCTTCAAGGAAGTTCATACATCGTACCAATGTACTTTTCCCTGCTCCGGACATACCAATTATTCCGTATATGTCACCCTGCTCAATTGAAAGACTTACATTTTTTAATGCTTCAACAGTTCCATCTTTTGTTTCATATTTTTTGCTTACGTTTTTAATTTCTATCTCTGACATGTCCTCACCTCTCTTCAACTGTTCTCTGTTGTGTAGCAAGTATACTATTGTTATTTATTGTTGTCTAATCAAAAAAATATACAGCTAGTCATAGTTTAATTCTATAGCAAGCTGTATGTTGTAATTTTTTTCTATATATTTTCAATATAAATACTTCTGTTTAGTAAAAATAACTAACAAATTTTCCATTATCTAAGAGCTTTGTCTTTGTACTTACTGATTTCTTCCAAATATTTCTTTCCCAAAGGACTTACCTGAACCCCCTTTCTCGCAATATAGCCTATTGTCATTATCTCATCTGACTTAAGCTTTATTGCGCAATAATCGGAACCGTTTAATTCTTCACACATTATTCCTGAACATAATGTGTATCCGTTAAGTCCTATCATAAGATTAAGAAATGTTGCTCTGTCATTGGCTTTTATAAGTCTCTTGTAATCGTAAGTGCTAAGTACTTCTTCTGCAAAATAAAAAGAATTATTATGCCCCTGATCAAAAGACAAACACGGATATTCTTCCAGTTCTTCCAAAGTTATCTCTTCCTTAGATGCCAGTGGATGACCTTTCCAAAGATATACATAAATATGACATTTCAGCAATTCATGAAACTCCACTGCTGACTCGTGAAATAACTTAGTTAATACCTTCTTATTAAAATCATTCAGGTACAAAATTCCTATTTCACTTTTACAATTCTTCACGTCCTCAATTACATCGTAAGTCTTTGTTTCGTGAATTTCAAACTCATATTCATCCATACCGAACTGCTTGACCATTTCCACAAAAGCCTTTACCGCAAACGTGTAATGTTGCATGGAAACCCCAAACTTCTTCTTTGTGTTTTCTTTTAAAATATACTTGGACTCAATTAAGTTATACTGTTCAACTACCTGCCTTGCATACCCTATAAATTCCTCACCTTCCAAAGTTACTGAAATTCCTCTGTTGGTACGCTTAAAAAGTTCTACTCCAACCTCTTCTTCCAGCTCCTTTATTGCTGCTGAAAGGCTTGGCTGTGATATAAAAAGTTTTCTCGCCGCTTCATTCATTGAAGAAGCACCGGCAACTGTGATGGCATATCTTAATTGTGCAAGAGTCATAATAATCCTACTTTCTTAAGTGTATTCTTATTTTGATATATCAGTCTCTACTTAAGCATATCATTTTCTAACTTAAACTGTCATTTTCTACTTAAGGCTGTCAATTCCTGACTTAAGCTGATTTAATGCCTGCTCCAAAGTTTTTCTAGGACAGGCAACATTAATTCGCTGATATCCTTTACCATCTTCTCCAAAAATAGCTCCGCTGTCAAGCCATAAACCTGATTTGTTTATTATTAAATCTTCCAATTCTTCATTTTCAAGTCCTAATTCACCAAAATCAAGCCATATTAAATATGTTCCTTCCGGCTCAATCAGCTTAACACTTGGAATATTTTCTTCTAAATAATCCCTTACAAAATTAAGGTTTTCAATTAAATATTCTTTCAAACTGTCAAGCCACTGTCTGCCGTTTCTGTAAGCACTTTCACATGCCACAAGTCCTAAAGCATTAACCTGACTATATCCTGCTGCACTTATTTGTTTTCTAAATTTCTTTCTAAGTTCATCATTTGGAATAATAATGTTCGAAACCTGAAGGCCTGCCAGGTTGAAAGTCTTGCTTGGTGCAGTACATGTAACTGTAATATTCTGAAATTCTTCCTTAATATTGGCAAAAGCCGTATGCTTGTTGCCCGGATAAACGAAGTCGCTGTGAATTTCATCACTTACAACTGTCACATTATTTTCCACGCAAATATCACCAAGTTTTTCCAGTTCCCATTTTTTCCAAACTCGTCCAACCGGATTGTGTGGGCTACACAAAATGAAAAGTTTTACGTTATTTTCCTTAACTTTCCTTTCAAAGTCCTCAAAATCTATTTCGTAATGACCGTTAACATTTTTAAGGGAATTGTTTACAACTACTCTGTTGTTATCCTCTATTGTTTCTTTAAAAGGATAATATACAGGCTGCTGAATTATTACGCTGTCGCCCTCATTAGTAAAAGCTTTAACTGCCATTGCTATACCAAAAACTACGCCGGGTGTTTTTACTAACCAGTTAGGCTTTAATTTCCAGTCAAAATATTTTTCATACCATTCTGACAGTGCTTTAAAATATCCGCTTTTTGCCTCGCTGTATCCGAAAATTCCATTACTTACAGCTTTCTTTAAATCTTCAATCACTTCCGGAACTGTTGGAAAATCCATATCTGCAACCCATAATGGAAGTACATTCTCAGGCATTCCCCTTTCAATGGCAAAATCGTATTTTATGCAGTTTGTTCCTTTTCTGTCTGTAATCTTATCAAAATTAAATCCCATATGTTTCACCCGAACCTTTACTTATTTCTTCTTATTAAAAGTGCTTCCAAAAGCTAATGTTAATACGCCTAAACCTGCTAATGCAACAAGAATAATGATTCCCGGTATAAGTCCATTATTCTCTGTAGTAAATCCTACTGTTGCTGCCTTTAGGAATGTGTCTGCAATGTCTTTAGTTTCCTGTTCTGTTTCCTGAACTGTAGTTTCTTCCTCTGCCAGCTGTTCTTCAACCTGCTCAGGGACTGTTGTTTCTTCTACTGCTGTAGTCTGTTCAACTGTTGTTTCAACCTGTTCTTTTGATTTCTTCTTAGATTTTTTCTTGTTCTTTGCAGTTGTAGTTTCTTCTGTTGCTGTAGTAGTTTCTTCTACTTTTGTAGTTGTTTCTTCTTTTGAGCTATCTTTTGAAGACTCTTTTTTTGTGCTTTTTGAAGAACTCTTTGAACTACTTTTTGTGCTTGTCTTTGAACTACTCTTTGTGCTTTTACTTTTTGAGCTACTCTTTGTTGTAGTCTTCTTTGTACTTGAAGAACCAGAACTACTTGAAGAGCTGCTTCCTGATGAACTCTTTGATGAGGAGCTGCTGCTTAAACTGCTTGATGAATTTGAATTACTGCTGTCTGATTTATTGTTTTTAAATACGTAACTATCAGATACTCCATCCCAGTCTGATGGAACTTCATCACCCTTTGTTCCGTCAAATCCTCTCCATGGTACAGGCTTTCCTGTATGGTCGTCATATCCATCTAAATCACAGTCTTCCATTGGTGCTGCATATGCTCTTTCTACAAAAACAGGTGTTGAAAATGTTACTGCTGTTGCAACGGCTAATGTAACTGTTATTGGTAATAATTTTCTTAATATCTTTCTCATTTCGTACTCCTTTGGAAATTCCTACTTTGATATTTAAATCTAAGTTTCGTTAATCTGACTAATTACTGATTTTTGTCAATCTTTTTAATCTGATTAGTTGTTGATTTGTTTAATTCCTAATTATGCTGTTACCGCTTTGTTTTCTTCTTCGTCTTCTTTTTCAAATATTTCATCGTCAAGGCTGTCTTCCTGTCTTGCAACGATTGTAGCTGAAACCATTGCCCCTGTTATATTTGTTGCTGTTCTACCTGTGTCAGCCAAAGCTGAAATAGGAATTGTTAAAACAATAAGTTCAAGTGGAAGTCCCATTACTGTTAACACGCTGGCTGTTGTTACAGTTGCTGTTCCCGGAACTCCTGCTGTTCCAAATGATACAAATAATGCTACAACTACTAATGTTATGTAATCTGTTAAGCTAAAGTTAATTCCAAGTCCGTAAATTCCGTATAGTGATACAAGAATTGGCCAAATACCTGCACATCCCGGCATTCCTATTGTTGTTCCAAGTGGTGTTGTCACATTTGCAACTTTTCCGCTCACACCTATTTTGTCTGTAAGAATTTCTGTTGCTACAGGTAATGTTCCTGCACTTGACTGTGTTGAAAATGCAACAATCTGTGCCGGAAGAATTTTTTTGAAGAACTTAATAGGGTTAACTTTTGCAAAAACTTTAAGTAATACTGCATTAATTAAATATGAATCTATAATGAATGCTATAAAGCATACAATTAACAACATTACAAGTGACCAAATCATTCCTGATGAATTGATTCCATTTCCAACACTTGTTGCTACTAAAGTTAAAACTGCATATGGTGTAAGTTCAATAACCCAATCAAGGATTTTAAAGATGATTTCCTTAAGTGCTTCCACTAAGTTTTTAAATGATTTTACTTTTTCTTCGTTGTCATGTGCCACAAATACATACGCCACAGCTACAAGAATTGCAGTAAAAATCATTGGTATTGTGTTTTCTTCTGCTATATCTGATATTACGTTTCTTGGGAAGAAAAGTTTGAAACAAATAAGTAGAGGTTATCCAAAAACAAAAGGGCATAACAAATAA
>OFLY01001352.1_pt1 | contig 15089 bp, 10 predicted proteins | sample 1541161 | NCBI WGS metagenome assembly OFLY01 (sample SAMN04209247, study PRJEB22552) | human gut metagenome | biome: gut; material: feces | host: Homo sapiens | place: USA: Oklahoma | reverse complement strand
CATGGGATGGGTGTGCATCCTGGCTATCTCCAAGATCATCGCTGCACTTCCAGCTGGTGGCTTTGCATGGCTTTTAGCAGGCGGCATTATTTACACCGCAGGAGGAATTATATATGCATTGAAACTGCCGATTTTCAATTCCAGGCACCGGTACTTTGGCTCCCATGAGATCTTCCACCTGTTTGTCATGGGCGGCAGTCTCTGCCACTATATGATGATGTATCAGTTCGTGGCATAAAGCTGACTTTCTGAAGCCACGAATATGTCCATATTACAGCCATGGGCGATCAGCTCCTCCTTCTTCTTCCGGGGGAGCTGTTTTATTGCATATTCCCGCTTCATGGCCTCCTGTTTTGTCCCAAAGGCTTCATAATAGGCCAGTGTCACCGGTCTTCTTGACTTCGTATATTTGGCTCCAGTGCCGCTGTTGTGGGCATGGAGCCGTTTTTTTAAGTCATTGGTCCATCCGCAGTACAATGTTCCGTCTGCGCAGTGGAGTATATAGGTATAATTCATGTCTTTCCCCTGATGCACTATCTTATAATCTTACAGACCCCGGTCCCTTTCCTCTCCTGGTGCCCACTGGGTTATGTACCAGGCAGGGCAAAAAGCCCTGCCGTCCAGGTTCCGGAACCTGTAAGATCTATATAAAACATCAGCGGATGCGTTACTATCATTATACGCTGATGCTTTTAAACTGTGTCAGTCCTTTTAAATTTTCCTTCTGAAAACTAAAAACGCCTGCCGCCGCCACCATGGCTGCGTCCGCTGCTGGAAGTATGTACTGTGCTCCGTCCTGATGAACTGCCTCCTGAATGTCCTCTGCCGCTTCCACCGGAAGTATTCCTTGGAATAGGAATGGAGCGGACAAACTGATTGACTAGCTTATCACCGGTAACAGAAAAATGAAAAGCGCAGTCTGCCCTGTATGCCTGAAGGCTGTTAGCTGCTTCCCTGCTGCTCTGCTTCATGGCATAGCGTTTTTTTATGTCCATACACACAGAGCCTGCCAGAATACCGGCGATCACAACCGCTGCCACTGCCTCATACCAGCGGATACTGCGGTAACGGACGATTTCCCCGGTATCACGGTCATAAGTATACTGACCAGACTCCACTCCCTGTTTCACATAGTCACTTACATCTTCCAGAAAAATCTGGGAAGCTGCCGCAAAATCCCTGTTTCCCAGATTTCCATATACATCATCTAAGATGGTTTCAATGCGCTCATCTGTAAGCAAGGTGATCATTGTCCCTGAAGTAGAAATATAACATTCTCCTCCTGACTGGCCCGGTCCGTCCATATAGTACAGAAGCAGTACACCGCTGGCTTTCTTTCCGACGCCAAATCCGCCGTAATCATAATAATCATCTGCATATTCTTCCGCCGTGCGGTCGTCTGCATAAGCGCTTACTACGACTACATCCATTTTTGTGTTTTTTCTGCACTGGGCGATCTCTTCCTCTAACTGGATCTTTTCTGTTTCACTGAACAGTCCCGCCTGGTCAAACACCCGCGTCTGACCGCTTACAGCTCCTGTCTGATCTGCCCACACTGCCATACTGCCCATGATCAGAAATACACAGATCAGCAGACCGGTCATTATCCCTTTTATCTTTTTCATCTCATCACCTCATCAGCCGATCCAGTATCCTAAAAACAGCAATATCACACATACCGGGATAAAAATACTTAAAAATAAAACTGCCAGCTTTTTCTGATCCACCGGAAGTTCACCCCATATCTTTCCCGTCTGTCCGTTTAAGGCAAAATAGTAGATCTTTCCTCTTGCCTTATCATTGTAAGTCACTGTCCACACAGGAAGCAGGGCCGTTGCCCAGGTCTCTCCTGTAATATCCGCCTGGTTCTTTCGTATCTGAACGCTGGAATAATTTCCTGTCTGACTGCTGAGACTGGATAATGCAAACTGCCTTACTTCTTCTTTCACTTCATTTACAAAACTGTCCTTTTCCATATCCCTGTTTTCTGCCATAAATCCGGAAAGATAACCCATGGAAAAGTCTTTTTTCTCATTCAGGCGGTAAGGCAGCACACCGTCGATCAGCTTTCGATTGGCTTTTTTTAAGGCATTTCTGGCTACAGAGTCAACGTTCATATCTCCCTGTCTGCGGATATCATAAACTTTTGTCTCTGTATAGCGCATTCCCGCCATATCCCACACTCTGACCGTCTTTCCCTCTGCCTGCAGATCACCTTTCACCTGGCAGCTATATAACCAGTAAGGAAAATACACACCGGTCATGCTCTCGATCTGACTGGCAGAAAAGAAATAATCAGGTACAAATTTTTTCCGGCCCACCCACTGGGTAAATATTTCCTGAGCCTTTTTCTTATCGATCTGGAAAGGAACTACATAATCAGGCTTAAACTCACCCCGCAGCTTTTCCTCCAGGACAATGGGATTGTGACAGTAGTAGCAGAAAGAAGCCGCTGTTGTCTCGTCTGTGACGATCTGGGCGCCACAGCTGGGGCAGGTGTACATGATGGGGGTAACAGTCTTTTTGGAGCCTGATACATGTTCCTCTGTCCCAGCCTCAGATCCTGCTCCTTCTGGTTCAGGATCACGCTGGACTTCTGCCTGCTTTCTGGCCTTCTCAAGCTCCCGCTTCTCTATCTCGTCCAGTTCTTCCTGTGAAAACTCGGAAAGGCAGTATTCACATTTATATTTCTGCTTTTCTGCATTAAACGTAAGCCCACCGCCGCAGTTGGGGCATTTATAGGTTATCACTCCCATACTCAGGCTTCTCCTCTTGGGCTTCCACATTCACTGCAGAACTTGCCCTTATTAACAGTACCGCAGTTTGGACAGGTCCACTCTACGGAAGGCCTTGGTTTTCCACACTCGCTGCAGAATTTTCCTGTGTTTTCCACATGGCAGGCAGGACAGATCCACGGCTGATTTGCAGTCTGCGCCGGCCGGACTGCTTGGGCGCCTGCATTTGCTGCTCCATAACCCATCTGTCCGCCCTGGAAGCCTCCATTTCCTGTTCCATATGGCATCTGCTGTCCCTGCTGCATCTGCCGGTTCATCTGCATCTGCTGCATATTGGTTGCGGAAGCGGCTCCCATAAACGCACCGCTGTTCTGCATGCCAAATCCCATTCCCATATATCCTGCCATGGCACCATTTGAATTGGTTCCGGCGCCTTTCAGACCTTCGGCAATGGTACTTTGTACATAACCTTCTCTTACGGAAGGATCTCCCATCATAGCGCCTTTGTTGCGCATGTTGATCAGTTCCTGGGATGTCTCATCGTAGGAAATACTTGCAATTCCCACAGACTGGATCTCCATACCACGCAGTTCTTTCCACTGCTCATCCAGTACATTTGCCATATATTTTCCCAGTTCCATGCTCTTGGACGGAACATAGGAAATGCGGATACCATCTGCTGACATCTGGTTAATGGAAGTCTGCAGTGCCTCTAAAAACTCATTTAAGTACTGCTCATTAATATCTTCCATTTCCAGGCGTTCTGCATTTTTCGGAACCACTTCTGCATAGAATTTCAGCGGATCTGTGATCTTAATGGAATACGTTCCATGGGCCCGTAAAAACAACTCTGCATTATAAAAACTGTCAAAATAGTTGATGGCATTTTTGGTACCAAACTTCAGTCCCCGGATCTCCTGAAGATTGATATAATATACCCTCTGTGCAGTGGGGGCAATACCGCCAAAACGGATCCTTCCCAGGGACTCTTTTACTGCTTTTCCCAACGTTCCGTTCATCAGGGAAGGCTGTGTATCCAGGCTTACTTTGTAATATCCAGGCTCTGCCGTATAATCCACTACTTTTCCGCCGTCTACCAAAAGCATGAACTGATCCGGGTATACATGGATAATGGAACCTTCTGTTACCATGTTATCGGAACCTTTTCCATTTTCCCCTTTTCCTTTACGGATCTGAACGCCCTTTGTAAAAACAGTCTGGGCCCCCATATTGTCAGGTTCTAAGGCCTCCAGCCACTGATCCGCCAGTCCCGTTCCTACTGCATGTGCTGCCGCTTTTATAATTCCCATTTATTTTTTCCCCTTTCTACTGGTTTTCTTATGCTTTATGGGCTCTACAAAATGGATCGCCCGGTTGATCAGGGCCATTCCCGCTGCCAGCTGGATCAGGATACTGAAACCGATCCAGTGCTTTATGATAAATCCATTTTCCGGTATTCCAAAATAACTTACAATATCTGCTAACGGTGTTCCTCTTCCTGCCTGTCCCCCGATCACTGCCATAAATGTAACAGCCGGATTTAACAAAAACAGATAAAAGAAACCACCGGAAGAAGCTTTCGCACTGCTCTCACCTAAAACATAGGCTGCGCTCCGCTGCAGATCCATTCCTGATACGGAAAGAGCAAAGCGGTTCAGAAAGTAAGTTCCCGCAACCACAGCGGTCAGTGTTCCATATGTTACAACCGTTGAAACCGTAGATCTCTTAAAAGCTGCTGAAAAACAGATGCCAATACTTCCTGCAAAAAAAGCTACTGTTACATAACATAGGATCAGAGAAAACGCATCTGTCCAGGTAATTCCTCCATATACAAATACCATGGCAACTGCCGGAAAACTGGAAAGGATCAGCAAAAATAAGGTACTGAGGGCGCTTAAAAGCTTTCCTGTTACGATCTGTCCGGCACTCATCCGTGTAGTCAGCATCAGATCTAAGGTTTGCCGCTCCCGTTCCCCGCTGATCGCTGAAGCAGTCACTGCAGGAACGATAAACATTAGCAGGATAAATTCCATAGACGTAACAAATTCATATAATTCCATAAAACTGCTGTACTGGATACTGGCTGACGCCTTTACCTGCATGATCACAGAATACATATTTAAAAGAGTTACCAAAAACAAGATCCCATTAAACAGGAAAATGATCAGGGGCAGCTTCATGCTTCTGGAACTTACCCGCATTTCCCGGTTATAGACCGGATTCTGCTTCATAAGACGTCACCACCCTTTCTTCTTCATGGTCAGTCAGCTGCATAAAGACTGTTTCCAGGCTGCCTTTCTCTCTGGTAAAGCCATTTACCAGCACATCACTGTCGATCAACTGCTGCAGCAGGATCGCCTCATCCTGGGCATCCCCGGTGAAGCGGACACAGATATCCTTTTCCCTCATGGAAATAGTGCGCACACAGGGGTGGCTCTTTAAAATAGACAACGCTTTTTCCATGTTGCTGTAAACAGAGATCACCAGGGGATTGGACGCATTGACTCTTGATAAAATGTCCTGGATATTTCCCTCTAAGATCATCCTTCCCTGGTCAATGATACCGATATCCGTACACATTTCAGAAAGTTCCGAGAGCACATGGGAGCTGATGAGAATGGTCTTTCCCGCAAATTTCAGGTCTTCCAGTATCTCTTTAAATTCCACTCTTGTGCGGGGATCCAGTCCGGAAGTTGGCTCATCTAAGATCAGGATCTGAGGATCATGGATCAGCGCCCTTGCCAGACACAACCTCTGTTTCATACCTCTGGAAAGACCGTCCACATAAAAATCCAGCTTATCTTCCAGACCCACCTGCTCCAAAAGGGCAGTGTAACGTTTCCTTGCCACCAGTCCGTCCAACTGATAACAGGAAGCAAAGAAACTCATATATTCCCCTACTGTCAGGTTATCGTAAACACCGAAAAAATCAGGCACATATCCAATACAGGACTTTAACTGGTCCGGATCTGCCAGAGCATCTTTTCCGTTGATCAATACGCTTCCCTCTTCTGCCTGTAAAAGCCCGGTCATGATCTTGATCGCCGTCGTCTTTCCCGCTCCATTGGGACCGACAAATCCATAAAGAGCGCCTTCCTTTACAGTCATGTCCAGACCACTTAAAGCATGATATTTGCCATATATTTTATGCAGATTTTCAATCTTAAGCATTACTTGCTCCTTCCTGTGACTGTAAGTACCGGAAGCATGATATTCCAGGTATATTCTCCTGTGGTATCATATACATACTTCACTGTAATGGTATTTCCCGGTGACAGATATTCTTCCAGCTCTTCCCTGGTATAGTGATCTTTCTCCGGCTTCATCAGATCATAGTCCCCTGTATTGTAATTATAAAAATACATGCCGCCTGTAAATGGAACTGTGTAATAATAACGCAGACTGTCAGAAGCCTCTGCTGTCAGCGGATGGAAGTCCAAAGCTTCCACATCTGTTTCATTTCCCAGATAATACTCCAAGATCACAGGCGCCATTCCATACATGGTATTTCTGTCCGCGTCATATTCTCCGGAAAGAACATTTGGCTGTTTCTGCATGGCAGATCTGTATACATTTCCGCCCTTTTCATAATTTACATCCAGTTCTGAGGTAAGAAGGGTACAGCCATAAGCCTCATAGTCATTTTTCTTCAGGAAATCCAGATTTTCTTTTCCTCTTCCAAAAGCAACCACACTGGCCTGTGCATGATAACCGGAAAGATAATTTTCAATATAAAATGAAAGCAGATTGGCCCGCTCTAATGCCTGAACATAGGTGGCATCTTCCATATCCCCGTTTCTGTCATACAGGGAAACGCCTGTGATCTGGGAAGCCAGCGCATAGCTGAAATTGGTCGCGCAGAAAGTCACCTGACGGTTATCTAAGGAGATCGTCTCACCTGGTTCCATATTTCCGATCAGCAGCAGCTGATTGTAAAGAAGAATTGCTGCGTTCTCTACTGCATAAGAATAGTTATTGGTAAGAGTACCGGAAACTGTTCCGTTAAAAGCCCGGATCTCACCTGAGAAACCTTCTCCTGTTTCATTCTGGGTGTGAAGCTCCATCTGGAAAATTTTGGAATTAAAGGCCCCTGTATCCACTGCCTGGATCCAGGTGGCATCTTCCCCATAGCGGATGGTGATATCTGCTTCTCCTTCACCGAAAAATTCCTTCGATGGATTTTGGTCATAATAAGGACTGCCTGTAACAGGATACAGACGGTACTGGGGATTTAATTCCACTGAATATGTCTTATTATAAGGAGCCCGCATATTGATAAAAGTCGTCTCTGTTTTATCTGTCTGACTGGTATTTTCTATGGTAGCGTAAGTGAAAAACGGGCCCTTAAAACGGGTTCCTGTTCCCATTAAGATCACCATACCAGTGGTACAGATGGCGATCAGTGCCACTGCAGGCTGGTAATATTCCCGCAGATCTCTTTGTTTTAAGAAGAAATAAAGTCCCGGACCTGCCAGGGCAATATATGCCACTGCCAGGGTCATGTAAAATCCGATCTTTGGAAGATTGCGAATATTTCCTGTATTTACCAGACTCTGGACAGACCAGAACTGGTTGTAATTTCCACCACCTGCGTTGCTGTTTAAGGTATTGATTCTGTCTTCACCAAGGAGTGCTGTAAGGAAATAATCTGCATAGGAGTTGTCTTTTAAACAATATTCTTCCAGATCCGTAAAATCAAAAATTGCTGCCGCTGCCATTCCATTTCCTACAGAAGTAGCAGAAAGAACCGTAAGGGAACCACTTGTAAGCAGGTCTGTTCCGCCTTTTAAATCCACTTCTGTTCCTTCCAGGGAAAGAATATTTTCCCCCGGTTCCCTGGCTGTACGGTCCTGTCCCATCTGGATCTCGTAAACCATTCCAGGTGAAACCGGATATTCCAGCAATTGTTTACTGAAAGCAGATAATGTTTCATCTCCCCTGGCACCTGTTCCAAACAGTAAAATACCGCCACGGTGTACCCATTCCCAGATCGCCTCTGTCTGCTCTTCTGTAAGGGTCTCTGAGTTAAAATCCGTGATCAGAAGCACATCTAACTGGTCCAGTCCCAGTTCTGTATCCGGCAGATCATACACAGACAGGTCAATGGTCTTTGTACGCAGCATACTGTAATTGACACCTACCTGCTCCAGATAGGAAAGGCGTTCCGGCTCATCACAAAGTACACCGATAAACAGCTGGGCTGCATCTGTGTTCAGATCCATTTTCAGCCGTTTGCTAAGTACCTCATTGCCGGCCCCATCCATAAGTGTGATGTACATCAGGTCTGACTTGCTGCAAAGAGAGATATTTAACTTCTTTTCAAGGCTGCTGTCTCCCTGGATCATGACCGGAAATTCGTAGCGGTATGTATCATATTTTTCCTGGGAATTGTTGCTGTAACCGTCATAGTCCGGTTCCTGGGAAGTAACGCACAAAGTTCCTTCAAAGGTTTCCTCTGACGTATTGTCTAACTGTATATCCAGTGGAAGAAAACGCCCGCTTTTTGCCACATTGTCATATCCATAGACCACATCCATACGGATAGGGCCTTCCTCTGGCGCTGCTTCTGTTTTAAGCACCTGCTCACTGTCCGTACTGTCGGAAGTATCCGCTGATGCCCCTGCCGCTGTCCCCATTCCCGGTCCGTCTGCTGTCATGGCAGCCAGAGCCGAAAAACTCATGGAAGCGGACAATATGACCGCAAAAAGGGTGCCTCTCAGCGCCCTTTTTTTTCTCATTCCAACCATTTTATTTTTGCCTGTATCCATCCTGTAATTCCTCTTTAATTACTGTTTTTCGTCCTCAATATTTCCAAAATTTTCCTTATTTACATCAAAACGAACCTGAAGTTTTACAGTAAATACGGTTCCGTTAAGATCACTGGCTACACTAATGGTCCCTCCATGCATATCCACGATCTCCTTTGCAATGGCAAGTCCCAGTCCGGTTCCTCCTGTACTGCTGGAGCGGGACTGCTCTACACGGTAAAATTTATTGAAAATAAGAGGAAGCTCGTCTGCCGGGATCACATATCCATAGTTGGTAACAGAAACTGTTACTGTTTCGCTTTCTGCATGGATCTGCACCAGGACCCGCTTTCCATCTGCTCCGTATTTAATGGCATTTCCGATCAGATTGTCAAACAGTCTGGCTAAAAGATTTCCGTCTGCGTTAATAGTCTTGGCAGGCACATTACTCTGCAGATCATAAGACAGACCCTTTTCCACAAAATTAGGATACGCCTCTTCCAAAAGCTGTCCCAACAGCTTCACAATATCAAGCTGTCCCACATGCATGGCGATCTTGCCATAATTTAACTTGGTAAAACCAAACAGATCCTCGATCAGCTTCTCCAGCCTTCTTGACTTTCCATATGCGATCTCTATGTATTTATGCTGCATATCTTCCGGGATCTGACGGTTCCCTGCCAGAAGTTCCAGATAACCGATAATGGAAGTAAGAGGGGTTCGCAGATCATGGGCCACATTAGTGATCAGCTCGTTTTTCGTCCGCTCCGACTCACGCTCTTTTTCCATCAGCTGCTTGATATCCGCTGCCATCCTGTTTAAATTGGCAGCCATACCGGAAAACTCGTCATCCCCGATCACATCGATCACTGTATTTAAGTTTCCTTCTGATATATTCTGCACTGCATCAGATATTTTACTGATATAGCGGATATAGGGTTCCTGAAGGATCATAAATGTAATGGAAAACAGCAGGATCCCCAGGATCAGATACAAAAGCACCACCGCTGTATGCTGCTTTTCGATCGCCTGGACCATCAGGACCATTTTTCCCTTGTTTCCCATATACCGTGCCACCATAGACAGGTTTGTAACAAAGAACACCTCTACCAGGCAGGTAATAATGGCGCTGTATATGATGTTTGTGATCACCCTGGTCCGGTAGCGTCTGCTTACATCATTTTTCAATCTTATAACCTACTCCCCACACAGTTGTGATGATCTTATTCTGCCTGGTATCTTCCTTCATTTTTCCTCTTAAGCGACGGATATGTACCATAACTGTATTGTTGGCTTCGTATACTTTTTCGTTCCACACCTTTTCAAAGATCTCATCGGTGCTGAATACCTTTCCAGGATTGGAAGCTAACAGATAAAGGATGTCAAATTCAATGGGTGTTAATTTGATCTCTTCTCCGTCTACGATCACTTTATGATTGTCACGGTTAATGCTCATTCCCTTAATGGTGATCTCATTGTTCACTGTTTCCCTTGCACCGCTGTTTGGATTTAACTGAGTGTAACGGCGCAGCTGGGATTTTACCCTGGCTGTCAGTTCCAATGGGTTAAATGGCTTTGTCACATAGTCATCTGCACCTGTACCAAGTCCTAAGATCTTATCTAAGTCTGTGGATTTAGCACTGAGCATGATAATGGGAATATTGTTTGTCTCCCGGATCTTTCTGCACATCTCCAGTCCATTCATACCAGGCATCATAATATCTAACAGAACCAAGTGGATATCCTGCTTATCCAGGATACTCAGACCAGCCTCTGCATTTTCAGCTTTAAATACTTTATATCCATCACTGACCAGATAGATCTCGATCAGGTCCGCAATCTCTTTTTCATCATCTACAACAAGAATATTAATATCGGGCATTTGATTGTCCTCCTCTTTGGTTGTTTTTTCCCTTTCATCCCTTTCATTATACCATATACATATGCCTACTTCCTTACTTTTTTCTTGAAAAATTATGGCAAAAAAGGAACTGTGCAGTAAATTTCCCCTGACTGCAGCAGTTCCCTGTTTTTTTCTTTCTTTTTACTGAATATAGCGTTCTATTTTCAGGCGGTACTCATTTTACGATCAAATAATAAGGTGCCAAACAGACAACTTCTCCGGCAGCATTTTTTATTTCAAATATAAGGCGGAAAGTTCCTTTTGATGCACATGCATTTGAGATCTTTCCTTCTTCCATTGACACATTCCAGGCATCGGATCTCTGCCAGCCTGTGAGGCCTTCATAGGCAGTTACTGTTATCTGACCTTCCGGAGGCATATTTAATACCTGAACATTAAAAGACTGTCCCTTTCGCCATCCCTCACTGTCTGATATCCTGACACCGGTGATCTTTAAGGCAGTCCTGACTTTTTCTGCCTTTTTAAAAATAAGCTCTCTTGGTTCTGTTACTGCTTTTCCCTTTAAAGGCATGCTTTCTGTGAATGGATCTGTCTGGTACAGCTGCGCTGTAAAATGGTACTCTTTTTCTTCTTCCGGAAACAGGTCAGAAAGTAAAGTAAGTTTCCAGTTGGAATTTTCATTTTGCATATCACCAAGCGGCAGGATAAAACTGTCTTTTCCGCTGGTCCTGTATTCTCTTTTTCCCACTTTTAACCGGGCATCTTCGGGAAGTTCGGTCTCTCCTGTGCCGGTCAGTACCAAAGCGAACGTTTTTTCTTTTTGCGCAATCTCTTCCCGGGGATCTTCTGCTTTGCAGGTTATTATAACCGTTGGATCTTCTGTTTTGCAGGTTACTGTAACTTTTGGTGTTTCCTCTCTCTCCTCGCTTTCTCTTATTTCAAGATCATATGTTTTTCCCGGCACCACCTGCACTTCCAGTTCCATCTGGCAAACTTTCACTTCTTCTGAGCTGTCTGATGCTATGAAACCCAGTTGATATAAACCTTCTTCTGCTTTCTCTTCTGACTCTTCAAAATCTGCCATGAATTGATAGTCCAAAGAGTTATACTCTGTACTTTCCATATCATAACTGTATTCCTCATCACCACTCATACGGGTAAATTTATTCAGGTCAATCCTGCTGACTTTCTCCTGCACCTTGTAATACCAGAAATCTGTTGTGCTTCTCTCTTCTGACCGCTCTGTCATAATGATCGAAGTCCCCACAGGCAATCCTTCTTCCATCCCGTCTTTTTTCCAGACGATCTTCCGGCTGTCATAGTTTCCGGGAATAAAAGAACGCACATTGTAAAATGCTGTAAAAGATGAAGCCTCATCTATAACTGCTTTTTTATTTTTCTCTGTCTCTGCAGATCTTAACTGGTAACAGGAGCCTGGGAGTATTCCAGAGCCGGAAAAACTGACCGGTATCACCTTACAGACCAGCCAGATCCTGCGTTTAAGGGTAACCTGGTCGTTTCCCAGAGTCACATCAATGTACCGCTCTCTTTCACTGTCTGTAAGGGCTTTTGAAAACTCCAGGATCATATTCAGATCTACCGTTTCCTCTTCCTGTATCCACCAGTTTCCGGGACAGCCATCTTCTGTAAGCAGTTCTTTTCCACTGTCATTAATCTCTAAACAAACCCGAAACTGTCCGTTGGCTCTTTCTCCTGTAAAATCCCCGGGATCTTCTTCTGTTAAATAAAGCCCCGGGGAGAGTTCTACCTCTTTTACCCTAAGGCCCTGTAAGTATTCCGGACACCAGTGAAATGCTTCTTTTAAAGAAACTTTTTTCTCTGCATACTCTGTTTCCAGAAGCACTGTAAAAGCATCCTCTTCATAATATGCTCCTGCTGCCCCCGTCTGCGTTTCTGCTGACTCTTTTTCTGCTGCCATTCCCCAAAAAGCCAGCCTTCCACTAATCTCCATAAGAAATACCAGAAAAAACAATCCTCTGCATATTTTATACTTCTTCTGCTTTTTCATAATCTCTTTTCATAGTCTCATATCCCTTTTTCATATTCCCAAGTACATCTTAATCTGCTGCCTCTGCTCTTAGCTGCGTATCCCAGGTATAGTCGGTCTCTGTATCTGTTTTAAAAAAGCGATAAGTCCGGGACGTATAAGGTTTCATCCACAAAGTCAGCTCCCCTGCCTCATACAGATCTTCCGTCCTGGTCTTTACATCCTCAAAAACCGCCTGGGTACTATCCGGTATCAGTCCCTCCGGCCAGGAAATCTTTATATTCCCCTCGTAATCTTTTACAGAAACAATCAGCTGTACACAAAAACTGCCCTGTTGGTCCTCTTTTACACAGAAAATATCGTTTTCCTTTTCCGGTATCACAAAGGTTCCCTTTAATGTTTTTTCAAAAGGAGACAACGACTGTACCTCTATGTCATAAACTCCCGGAGCCATATCCTGAATTACGATACGCTCAGAACTTCCTGCCCCCTGCTGTGGATACAAAATACCTTCTCCGCCTTTTTCTTCCCCATCTTTTCTCACCTGATAAATGTAATGGATGGGCGTATCAGACCATCTGTATCCGTCCTGATCATTGCGAAGTTCTATTGCAAGTGCCTCGGTTTCCGGTGACAGCTGGTATTCATTTCCTTCTTCTGTCAGCCGGTCACTGGTAAAATAAAAAGGAACTGCAGCCATTTCGTAAATATGGGTGCTGCTGTGATGATACCGGGCAAGAACGGGTACTACAAGAGTTGATGCTATAGTTTCTGCCTGTTCCATATGAACCTGTATTTTCACAAGATCCGGAACATCCGCCCATAAAACATCTTTCTTATCTTCCGGCCATATTACTTCCAGTTCATATGCATGGCCCTCTTTTTTTCCTGCTTCAAACCACATATCAGCCGTCTGAAACAGATAATTTTCTGTGACCATTTCTGAAAAACGTCCCAGCTCAGTATTATTTCTTTTTAATACATATGTAAGGGGCAGCGTTCCGGCTGTTGTAACCTGAATGGAATAGTTTTGTCTGGTCTCACTTACATTTCCATTTTTTTCATTTGTCACTGTAAGGGCGTATACCCTGTCTGTTCCCGGCTGCAAATCACCTGTTTTCCCTGCTCTGCTAAAGGGCTGCAGGATCTGTTCCCCATGTTCAAATGCAGCCACTTTTGCGCTTTCCTGCTTATGATCTGCACCGCTGTATCTGGCAAGGGTCTGCAGCCACTGTATCCCTTTTCCAATTTCCGGGATCTTAAACATTACCACACCTTTGATCTGAGACCGTTTAATGGGAATGTCCTCTGTTTCATTGGCATCCCCTTTTGTAATGACCTGATCCCCTTCTGCGGAAATGATCCTGTGTACGATTATGGACTCACCTGACTGGTAGACTACAATGTCCCCGATTTCTGCATCTGCCTTTTTTCTTACTAAAAGCAGAGTTCCTTTTTTTAAAGCAGGTTCCATACTTCCTGAAACAACATTAGCAAAGCCGATACCAAAAGGCATGGGAAAGGGATCTTTTAATACACGTTCTGCACAGATCATGTACATCCCTGTGCCTAATACCAGCCCCAGAATTGTCATTACAAACCTGCGGATCCATTTTTTCATTTATCCATGCCTCTCTGTTCATCGATGCTAAATTTTCCGTTTTTGTCTACCTTCAGTCCTGCCGGTGTCCGGTTGCTTCCGTCTTCTTCCGGCGGGATCACACCCTCTGGTATGTATACCTTCTGCTTTTTATCAATAACCGCCCGGTATGAAGTGTCCGGAAGGAATGTACTTTCTTTTAAAGTCAGCACCAGTTCTATTGCCCGGATCTGTTTTCCCACCCGGATCTTAAACGGACTGTTTTCCCGGAAAACAAATGAAACAGGTTCTTTTTTCTTTCGTTCCAGTTTCCAAACCAGCTGATAAGCGGTACCATCCGGCATAAGAACTTCCCACTTCTGTTTTCCAAAGGGAACTTTTTCCAAAACAAAACGTCCATCCACAGCAATTTTTTCTTCTTTTCCGCTCCATTTCAGAGTTCCGCCTGCTGCCGCTTTTATAAATCCGGTAACGTAGATCCTGTGTCTGAAAAATAAAAGGATGAACCAGAAGAATACACCTGGCAAAAACAGGTTTCTCCATTGGAAAGCCGGGTCAGATCTTTCGCAGACAGCAGCTGTATAACTTTCTTTTATCCAGATATACAGTTTCAGGATCCGCCTATACAGAACATATAATCAGTCTACCTGGTCAGCAGTTAATTCTATGGAGAAGCTGGTTTTTACGGAGGCAATTGGAGATGAAACTCCTGACATTGTTGCTAAACCTGTGGTCTCATTAACTCCTACTAATGCATAGGAGCCTGATAATACATCCTTCACCACAACCTTACTTGTCCCTGCGATCAGCGCCCCCAGGATCGTATCCGCACCGTCATCTCCTTCAAACTCCCATTCCCAGGTAATATTGGTACTGGAGAGATTGTTTAATTGATCTGCCAGATCTTCTCCCGGTGCATAGATCTTTGCAGCATCTGTTTCTACTGTATAGATCGTCTGTCCCTGCTCTGCGCCGGTTCCTGCACTGCCGGTAACAGGCTGGGAGTCTGCCAGCAGATTAGCAATATTCTGTCCGATCTCACTGAGGCTGTCTTTTGTCTTTGAGCCAGTTACTTTTGCACCGCTGTAAACTACGGGATAGTAATTGGACTCAACATTAGCTACATTCTCTAGTG
>OFLY01001351.1_pt1 | contig 15094 bp, 11 predicted proteins | sample 1541161 | NCBI WGS metagenome assembly OFLY01 (sample SAMN04209247, study PRJEB22552) | human gut metagenome | biome: gut; material: feces | host: Homo sapiens | place: USA: Oklahoma | reverse complement strand
GAAATCTGCAAGAACTGACGGACGTATCGATAAGTTCAACAAGAAGTACGGCATTAACAAATAGTACGCAAGTGAACATGGTTAAAGATAAGGTTGAGGTTTATTTAATCTCAACCTTTTTTTAGAGCGTCGGATGATTTTATTCGTTAATTTCGTGAAGACCGACAGGAATGGAAAACAGTGTGAAAATCTTCTTTTTCACACATAAGAATGGAGATTAACATGAGATATTCCGGGATTGGCGGACAGGCAGTCATGGAAGGTGTGATGATGAAAAATCAGGAAAAATACGCCGTAGCTGTCAGAAAGCCAGATGGGGAAATTGCACTTGAGGTTTCCGAATATAAAGGTATTATAAAAAATAAGAAAATCAGAAACATGCCGGTCTTACGCGGTGTGTTCAGTTTTATAGAGTCGTTGTACCTGGGTGTTGCAACGTTGACGTTTTCCGCTTCTTTTTTTGAGGAAGAAGAAACGGACCAGAAAGAAAAGACAAAGAAACAGCGTGAGAAAAAAGTATTGACAGAAGAGCAGCAGAAAAGACAGGACAGCCTGATGATGGGTGGTACGGTTGCATTTTCCATTGTTCTTGCTGTCGCGATATTTATGATTCTTCCATATTATATATCTGTATTTTTTCAGAAGTTTATCGATTCTCTCGTATGGATCTAAGAGATCGCTGATCGTTGTATCATGATTTAAAGTATCGATGATGTAAGCGATGTATTTACTCATATCACAGTTAATGTAGTATGGTCTGGAAAGAAGTTCCGGTGTCTGGTAAGTGAGGTTTGTGGTAACTACTTTGTAAATAGTACCATCTGCGACTGCCTTGTCGAAACGCTCAAGACCGTTGGTGAAGAGACCAAATGTCGAAACAACGAAGATACGGTTTGCATTTCTCTTCTTTAACTCTGTTGCAACATCAATCATACTCTCACCGGAGGAGATCATATCATCGATAATGATAACATCTTTTCCCTCTACAGAAGTTCCTAAGAACTCATGGGCAACGATCGGGTTACGGCCGTCTACGATCTTACTGTAATCACGACGTTTGTAGAACATACCCATATCGACACCAAGTACGTTTGCAAGGTAAACAGCACGGTTTGTACCACCTTCGTCAGGGGAGATGATCATTAAATGGTCATTGTCGAGTTTTAAGTCATCACAGCTCTTTAAGATACCTTTGATGAACTGGTAAGCCGGCTGGACAGTCTCAAATCCTTTCAGAGGGATCGCATTCTGGACACGAGGATCATGGGCATCAAAAGTGATGATATTGTCAACACCCATAGCAGTCAGTTCCTGTAATGCAAGTGCACAGTCTAAGGACTCACGTGCAGTACGTTTGTGCTGACGGCTTTCATATAAGAAAGGAATGATTGCTGTGATACGTCTTGCTTTACCGCCGACAGCAGCAATAATACGTTTGAGATCAGCGTAATGGTCATCTGGGGACATGTGGTTTTCGTGACCGGATACAGAGTAAGTGAGGCTGTAGTTGGTTACGTCTACCATCAGATAAAGATCATATCCACGGACAGATTCTTTGATCACACCTTTGGCTTCACCTGTTCCAAAACGAGGTACAGATGTGGAGATGATGTAAGAGTCACGGTGGTATCCTTTGAATGCAGCTTCATTCTTATGTGCATGTTCTCTTTTCTCTCTCCAGCCTACTAAGTACTGGTCAACTTTGGCACCTAATTCTTCACAGCTTTTTAAGGGAATTAAGCCGAGGGCGCCGTCTGGCATGGTTTCTAGAATTCTTTCATCGTTTGGCATGAGTGGTTTTCCTCCATAAAAATTAAACATTAACAATTTATTTCAATAGATGCTGAATAAGGGGATATTCAAGGCATCTAGTGAATACGTTTTTTACTACGAATATCTTCACCAAATAATTTAATAATAGTATAATAGGTCATTATACGTGAAAGCACACGTTCTGAATAAATATCAGCAACCTGGTTCATATTCAGGTTGGTGGAAATGATCGTGGACTTCTGTCTTAGGATACGTTCGTTTAAACACAGGAATAATTGCGATGTGGTAAACGAATTCGAAAGTTCGGTACCGAGATCATCAATGATGAGCAGATCGCAGTCAAAAATATTCTGGTGTGTGGCGATGGCATCTGCATCTTTTTCAAACACACCTTTGCTTAATATATCAAATAATTGGAACGCCGTAAAGTAGATTACGGAATGTCCGGAATCTAATAATTCTTTTGCAATGCAGTTTGAGAGAAATGTCTTTCCGATTCCGGTATCTCCAAAAAAGTAAAGATTAGCGAAAGTGTTATCAAACTGATCTACAAATTCGTGGCATCTGGCAACTGCAGCTTTGGCAGTGGCAAGGGATGTAAGTCCTGTTGCGGGATTGACGTTGGAATCGGAATAATAATCCAGAGACAACGTACTGAAATTCTCTTTCGTAAGAATGTCTTTAATATTAGACTGGGTATAGATCAGATCGATCGCCTGCTGTTTGAAGCAGTGGCATGGTTTCCCACCAATATAACCTGTATCTTTACAGTCCGGACACTCATAGACCGGCTCAAAATAGTTTTCCGGGAGAGAGAGCTCCTTCATGAGAACTTCCTTTCTTGCGCGGAGATTTTTCAGTTCCGCTTTTAATTCGGTGAGAGCAGAACTGTCCCCATCTAAGAGACGTCTTGCGGATGCCACGGAAATCTCAGCGATAGAGGCATCTAATGCCTTCAGTTCCGGGGAACGTTCATAGGCAGCTTTTGTGCGCTCTTCTAACTGATGCTGTGCTTTTAACTGTTTTGCGTCGTAAGAACGAAAAATTTCGTCATACTGCGAATTGTTTAATGGCATTGAATTTTCTCCAAATACTTTATGCGTAAATATTCAATGAATATTGTACTTGATGCTAAAGTAATATAATCTATGTTCTAGGTATTGGTTGTGCAGAAGTTGTGAGCAGCATTTTTTCCAGCTGATCGTAATCGTAGGAACGCTGTTCAAAATTATTAAAGCGGTTTTTCGGCTGGGCTGCCGGTGCAGTGTTTGCAACTGCAGCTTTTTTCTTCTTCTGGTGAACTTCATCCAGTCTTGCAATGTCTTCTAAAGTGCTTACGTGATTCTTCTTCCAGCTGGTCAGAATAGAGTCAATATATTCAAACTTTGGCTGGTGTATCGCCTGTATGGTGCGCTCACAGGCAGCCGTGATGACCTCAGATGAAAATCCGTATTCCGACCGCCACTTATCAATATAGGCAGTCTCTGCCGGAACAAGGGAACGTCCATTGATTCCCAGTGCCTTCATAACGGAAAAATAAAGCTGGCTATGCAGGCCGGCAGTCAGCTTTGCCTGTTCTACAGTTGTAATGTGATTATCAGCCCAGGCAAGGGCAACCTTTTCTATGTAGCGGATACTGGTGTGTCCTTTGCTCACGCAGTACTCCACCAGATACTCAATGAGATCTGTGGAAAAACCAAGACCATCGTACCAGTATAAAATGCTGTTCATATCTGTTGGGGTCAGAATACGCCCCAGATAACGCTCTGCAATAAATAAAAGTTCTGCAACGGATTCCTGTCTGCGGAACATGGAGATATCCTCAGCAGAGTAGTTCTTCGGTTCCGGAACAGATGGCTTCAAAGAAGATTCTTCCGGGGATACGGCTGCGGAATATTCAGAAGAAGCAGTTTCCTGTGTGGATACTGTCACAGGGTCTTCGTTCTCAGATGGTCTGCGCTTGGTGTCTAAAAAACAGACGCCGGTCAGATTCTCACTGGAGTCATATTCCAGGCGGAGCAGATGCATACGCTCCCAGTAACTTAAAGCACGCTTAATGTCCTTTTCGGTATGTTCGAATTTATCTGCCATGGCAGAAATGGAAAACGCAGCATCCGGTGCGTTTAACTGCCGTAACAGATAAAGATATATTTTTACAAACTCTCCATTGGCATCAGACATATATTCATCAATGAAAATATTCGATACACTGGTGGCAGAGGTCTGACTGTCACTATGAAGTGTTATATTTGCCATTGTGTTCCTTCCTTTCATGCAAAGCCGGATGGAATATCCTGTCCATCAGCCCGTCCCAAATTATAGCACAGGAATGAAAAAAAGAGAAGTACAAAATTGCTCACAAACCCAGTAAAATCAAGGGTTTTCAAAAATGTGGATAATGTGGATAAAAAAGAGTTCCAGGAAAACCTCATTTTGTGAAAAACGTACGAAAGTGAGGAAATACAAGGACTCACAGCTTTTTGACATAAAAATGTGGATAACTTTATGTAAACAAAAAAATCCACATTCAAAAGTTGAAGTTTTCCCCAATTGAATGTGGATAATGTGGATAAGTTATCTGCCAAGCAGGTGTTCGCCAACATTTACAATGTCTCCGGCGCCCATAGTTATCAACAAATCACCGTTTATACAATTTTTTAATAAAAAGTTTTCAATTTCTGTAAAGGAAGGAAAATAATGGACATCCGTGCCTTTTTCCTTTAATTTTGCTTCGATATCTCTGGAACTGATGCCGAAAGTATTCTTTTCGCGGGCTGCATAAATATCAGCTAATACCACAACATCTGCCATGGAGAGAACCTCTGCAAAATCATTTAAAAATGCCTTTGTTCTGGAGTAAGTATGTGGCTGGAATACAAGCACCAGACGTTTGTGTGGATATTTTTCCGCGGCGGTCAACGTAGCGCGGATCTCTGTCGGATGATGTGCATAATCATCAATGACCGTGACGCCATCTACGCATCCTTTATACTGGAAACGTCTGTCTGCACCGCCGAAAGCAGAAAGGCCTGCAAGAATGTCTTCTTTTGAGATCTTTAAGTCAAGGGCAAGCGCAATGGCAGCGAGTGCATTCGAAACATTGTGCAGTCCGGGTACATTCAGGGCGACATCCATGACTTTCTCGCCGTGGTACATGGCAGTGAAGTTTGCACATGCTTTTTCGTTAAAGGTGATATCAGCAGGATAAAAATCGCAGGCATCACTCATACCGTAGGTAATGACCTGTGGAGCGAGTCCCTCTACGATCTCCTGATAGTTCTCAATTTCGCCGTTGATGATAATGGCACCATTTTCTTTTGTATTTTTTGCAAATAAGTGGAAAGAATTGCGGATATCATGAATATCTTTAAAGAAGTCAAGATGTTCCGCTTCTATATTTAAAATAATGCTGTATTTTGGACGGAAATTCAAAAAGCTGTTTGTATATTCACAGGCCTCGGAGATAAATACGTCAGATTTTCCGACGCGGAGATTTCCATCGATCGCTTTTAAGATACCGCCGACTGTGATGGTTGGATCTTTTTTAGCGGCGAGCAGAATCTGGGAGATCATGGAAGTTGTGGTTGTTTTTCCATGGGTACCGGATACTGCGATGGAATTCTGATAGTTATCCATAATCTGACCGAGCAGTTCTGCGCGGCTTAACATCGGAATACCTTTTTCTTTTGCAGCGGCAAATTCCGGGTTATCTTCACGGATCGCTGCGGTGTACACGATAAGATCGATACCTTCTATAATATTGGAAGCTTTCTGGCCATAGAAAATCTGCATTCCCATATGCTCTAAGTGTCTGGTGAGTTCAGATTCTTTGGAGTCAGAACCGGAAATCGTAAAATGTTCCTCAAAAAGAATCTCAGCGAGACCGCTCATGCTGATTCCGCCGATTCCGATAAAATGAATGTGTATTGGTTCCTGAAAATTAATTTTATACATATTATGGATACCTGCCTGTTTTTTCGTTGATTGTTGATGAAAAAGTTTATGAAAAACTTCCTCATTTTATAACAAGGCGTTGTATAACGCCTGAAACAGTTACATTATAACCATATATCAGGAATTTGCAAATTCTTTTCGGACAATTCCATGTTAGCTATTTTGACGAAAAAAACAGGACAAACACACATATTTGTATAAAATGTCAAAAAAAAGAAAGAATTTCTGAAAAAATTGTGTAAAATGATGTACATTGAAAAATGGTTGTGATATACTTGAAATATCAAGAGGACTAGATTGACTAGAAAGTGACGAGAGGTGATTGACGTGATTCGAAAAGAAATGATAGCAATGCTATTAGCGGGAGGTCAGGGAAGCCGTTTAGGTGTCCTGACATCAAAAGTTGCAAAACCGGCAGTTGCATTTGGAGGCAAGTATCGTATTATCGATTTTCCATTGAGCAACTGCATTAACTCCGGAATTGATACGGTTGGTGTATTGACACAGTATCAGCCATTACGTTTGAATACCCATATCGGAATTGGTATTCCGTGGGATCTTGACCGTAATAACGGAGGAGTAACAGTACTTCCACCATACGAGAAGAGTAATAACAGTGAGTGGTATTCAGGAACTGCCAATGCAATTTATCAGAATATGAATTACATGGAGCAGTACAATCCGGAATATGTACTGATTTTATCTGGTGACCATATCTACAAGATGGATTATGAAGTCATGCTTGATTTCCATAAGGAAAATAACGCAGATGTTACAATTGCCACAATGCCTGTTCCATTAGAGGAGGCAAGCCGTTTTGGTATTGTGATCGCAGATGAAGATAAACGAATTCAGGATTTTGAAGAGAAACCGGAACATCCAAGAAGTAATCTAGCCTCAATGGGAATCTACATATTTAGCTGGAAGGTATTGAAGGAAGCTCTGACTGCAATGAAAGATCAGAGCAACTGTGACTTTGGTAAGCATATCATTCCTTACTGCCACGAGAAGAAACAGCGTCTGTTTGCTTACGAGTATAACGGATATTGGAAAGATGTAGGAACGCTTGGCTCTTATTGGGAAGCCAATATGGAACTGATCGATCTGATCCCGGAATTCAACCTGTATGAGGAATACTGGAAGATTTACACGAAGAGTGATATTATCCAGCCGCAGTATCTGTCAGCAGACAGTATTGTTGAGAAGAGTATCATCGGAGAGGGATCTGAGATTTACGGAGAGGTTCACAGTTCTGTCATCGGAGCTGGCGTTACGATCGGCAAGGGCAGTGTCGTGAGAGATTCCATTATTATGAAGGGAACCCAGATCGGTGAGAATGTCGTCATAGACAAAGCAATTATTGCTGAAAACTGCAGCATTGGTGATAACGTTACATTAGGTGTTGGAGAGGAAAAACCGAACAAGTTCAATGAGAAGATTTACTCCTTTGGTCTTGTGACGATCGGAGAGGATTCCGAAGTTCCATCGAACGTCTCAGTCGGAAAGAACACTGCAATTTCCGGCAAGACCACAAAAGAAGATTATCCGGAAGGAATTCTTGACAGCGGTGAAGTAATTATTAAGGCAGGTGACTCAGAATGAAGGCAGTAGGAATTATTTTAGCTGGCGGTAATAACAGCCGCATGCAGGAATTATCGAACAAACGAGCAATTGCAGCAATGCCGATCGGAGGCAGTTACCGGAGCATCGACTTCGCTCTGAGCAATATGAGTAATTCTCATGTACAGACAGTGGCAGTGCTGACACAGTACAGTGCAAGATCCCTGAATGAACATTTAAGTTCTTCCAAATGGTGGGATTTCGGACGTAAACAGGGTGGTTTATATGTATTCAACCCAACTGTAACAGTGGATAACAGCTGGTGGTACCGTGGCACAGCAGATGCGATGTACCAGAATATCAGTTTCCTGAAAAAACGTCATGAGCCATATGTCATCATCAGCAGTGGTGACTGTGTATACAAACTTGATTTTAACAAAGTCCTTGATTACCATATCGAGAAGAAAGCAGATATCACGGTTGTGTGCAAAGATATGGATCCGAATGTGGATGTCAGCCGTTTTGGTGTTGTCCGCATGAATGAGGATTCCAGAATCGTTGAGTTTGAGGAGAAACCAATGGTTTCCCAGTCCAATACGATTTCTACAGGTATCTACATTGTCCGCAGAAGACAGCTCATTGAGATGTTAGAGCGGAGTGCTGATGAGGGAAGATGGGATTTTGTAACGGATATCCTGATCCGTTATAAGAATATGAAGCGTATCTATGGTTATAAGATGAAAGAATACTGGAGCAATATTGCATCCGTGGATTCTTATTACCAGACGAATATGGACTTCTTAAAACCGGAAGTCAGAAATTACTTCTTTAAAGAAGAACCGGGAATTTTCTCGAAAGTGGATGATCTTCCACCGGCAAAATATAATGCAGGATCAGACGTGAAAAACAGCCTGATCGCGAGCGGATGTATTATCAACAGCAAGGTTGAAAATTCTATCTTATTTAAGAAGGTATTTGTCGGAAAAAATTGTGTGATCAAGAATTCCATTATTTTAAACGATGTTTATATTGGGGATAATACACACATTGAAAACTGTATCGTTGAGAGCCGTGATACATTGAAAGCCAACACATACTATTGTGGAGAGAATGGAATTAAGATCGTATCTGAGAACAATGAGAGATATGTATTATAGCCAGAATCACAGAGTTACTTACAGGGTGACAAAAACTTGCGTTAGATGAAGACCGAAAAGGGGGACTGAGACATCATGCAGATTACAGACGTCAGAATTAGAAAAGTTGAAAAAGAAGGCAAAATGAAAGCCGTAGTTTCCATTACCATAGATGAAGAATTTGTGGTACATGATATTAAGATCATTGAAGGAGAGAAAGGATTATTCATTGCGATGCCAAGCAGAAAGGCAGCAGACGGGGAATACCGTGATATCGCACATCCGATCAATTCCGATACAAGAGACCGTATTCAGAAACTGATCCTTGAAAAGTATCAGGAAACAATGGCTGTGGAAGAATAAGAACTGCAGATGAGCGGGCCGCTATGGGGATAGCGGCTCGTTTTTTGCTTATGTTGATGAGAAAAATATACGCATTCATGCAGAAATAAAAGTTGCATTCCTTACTTGCCAAATCCAAAATCTTCTGTAAAATAGAACATACGGAATAGAACAATGGAAATTATTTCATCATATTGAGAGGAACAGAACAATGGAACAGTTAAAAGCAGTCATTCTTGCAGCAGGAAAAGGAACCCGGATGAAATCAGATCTTCCGAAAGTGGTTCACACAATCGAGGGAAAATGTCTTGTAGATTATGCAATTGACGCAGCAATCGGAGCAGGCGCAGATGATATCTGTCTGGTAGTAGGATATAAACATGAAGTAGTGGAGCATAGCATTTCCCACAAAAATGTGAAATTTGCATTACAGGAAGAACAGTTGGGAACCGGCCACGCAGTAAAATGTGCCAGGGATTTCTTAGGGGATGAGGGACAGACTCTGATCTTATTTGGAGATACACCACTTATCACTGCAGAAACATTAAACCGGTTAGCAGAACATCATAAGAAAAATGGCAATACAGTCACCGTGCTTTCTGCGATGATCGGCGATCCAACCGGATATGGAAGGATTATCCGCGATGCGGAAGGCAGATTTGTGAAGAGCGTAGAGCACAAAGACGCTTCACCGGAAGAGTTAGAGTCTCACGAGATCAATTCCGGCATGTACATTTTCGATACAAAAGAATTAAAGGAAGCACTCGATAAGCTGACACCGAACAACGCGCAGGGCGAGTACTATCTGCCGGATACCCTTACCATCATCAAAAACAAAGGACTTAAAGTAGATGCTTTTGCACTCGATGATCCGGAAGATATCACAGGTGTTAACGATCAGGAGCAGTTAGCAGCCGCCGCTGAGATCATCCACACAAGACGGGGAAGATAATCTGCCGGAGTTTCGCAATTAACTATGGAAAGCAGAGGAGAACAGGACATGTTTTTAATTGTAGGATTAGGCAATCCAACAAAGCAGTACGAAAAGACAAGGCACAATATCGGCTTTGATGTCATGGATGCCTTGGCAGATAAATATAATATTAGTATCAGTGAGAACAAGCACAAGGCACTTTGCGGAAAAGGTGTCATTGAAGGAATGAAAGTTGTGCTGGCGAAGCCGCAGACTTACATGAACTTAAGCGGTGAGAGTGTGGCAGAACTGGTCAATTATTATAAATTGGATCCAGAATCGGAACTGATTGTCGTTTTCGATGATATCAGCTTAGAACCGGGTAATATCCGTATCCGCAAAAAAGGAAGTGCCGGTGGACATAACGGAATCAAAAATATTATTGCCATGACAGGCACGCAGAATTTTATGCGCATCAAAGTCGGTGTCGGCGAGAAGCCGAAGGGCTGGGATCTGGCAGACTATGTGTTGGGACATTTCAGTACCGAAGACCGCGCCAAAGTGGAGGAAGCGATCGGACATGCGATGGATGCAGCCGTTTTGATGATGCAGGGCGAAGTCGACAAGGCAATGAATGATTACAATAGTAAAAACAAGTAAAACAAAGCATTTGCAGTAATGAGTATTAAGATCATGAAAGTGGGAGAATTCCGGGCTGCAGAGAGGAGCGCGACGGCGTGAGAGCATTCACTGAACCCTTAACACAACTGCAGGGTTATGAAGAGTTAGAGCAGGCAGTGCAGAAGACCGAAGGAGTCATTTTGGTTTCCGGTTGCATTGACGCAGTAAAACCACATATTGTATACAGTGTTCACAATGGTTCTGGCAACAGAATCATTGTTACTTTTCATGAGCAAAAAGCGAAAGAATTGTTGGAAGAATACCGTTTTTTTGATAAAAACGTGGCATATTATCCGGCGAAAGATATTCTTTTTTATCAGTCGGATATCCGTGGAAATGTTCTGACATCAGAACGTATCAATGCCCTGAAAATGATGGCTGAGGAGAAGGAATGTACCATTATTACTACATTTGATGGCCTGATGAATCCGATGCCTGCCCCGGAAAAGTTTATCCAGGCAGTGAAGAAAATCTCCGTGGGCGATACCGTGGAGTTAAACGGACTGACCAGACATCTGGTAGAGCTTGGATATGAGAAAAACTATCAGGCAGAGACTATGGGAGAATTTTCTGTGCGCGGCGGAATCATTGATATTTTTCCGTTGACCGAGGAAACGCCGTTTCGAATCGAACTTTGGGGCGATGAGGTCGATTCCATCCGCTCGTTTGATCCGGAGAGCCAGCGTTCCATCGAAAATCTTGAGGAGATCTATATTTATCCGGCGTGTGAACTTGTCCTGACGGAAGAAGAGCGGAGGAATGGTGTCGCAAAGATTCAGAAAGAGGCAGAAAAAGCCGCAGAAAAGTTCCGCAAAGAGATGAAGACCGAGGAGGCTTACCGCGTAAAATCCATGGCAGACCAGATTGCGGAAGAGACGATGGAGTACGGCATTACCGCAGGACTGGATGCCTATCTGTCCTATTTTTGTGAGGAGAGGGTATCTTTATTAGATTATCTGAAAAAAGAAGATTCCATCGTATTTCTGGATGAGACAGTGCGCACAATCGAGCGTGGACAGTCCACAGAAACCGAGTTTTCCGAGAGTATGAAACAACGTCTGGAAAAAGGATATATTCTTCCGGGACAGATGCGCGAACTTTTTTCTTACAAAGAAATACTTGCCCAAATAAATCAGAGACGATGTGTGGCAATGGTTGCACTGGATATGAAGTGTAACCAGTTAAACATCAAAGACCGCATCGCAATCGAAAGCCGTACTGTGAATCCTTACAACAACAGTTTTGAGCTTCTTGTGAAAGACCTGAAGCGCTATAAGAAAAACGGATACCGCATGATCTTACTATCGAGTTCGAGAACCCGTGCAAAACGTCTTGCGGAAGATCTGATGAACGAGGAGCTTCCGGCATTTTACTCGGAAGACTTTGACCGTGTTTTAAGTCCGGGAGAGATCATGACAGGATATGGTAAGGTGAAAAAAGGGTATGAGTATCCGGCAGTCAAGTTCGTTGTGATTTCTGAGAGTGATATTTTTGGTTCGGAAAAGAAGAAAAAGAAACGGCACCGCATGTATGAGGGTGAGAAAATCGCCAGTTTTACTGATCTGAATATCGGTGACTATGTCGTGCATGAAAATCATGGACTTGGAATTTACCGCGGTATTGAAAAAATCGAAGTAGACAAGACTGTGAAGGATTATATCAAGATTGAGTATGCCGGAGGTGGAAATCTCTATATTCTGGCGACACAGCTGGAACTGATCCAGAAATATGCCGGTGCGGACGCTAAAAAGCCGAAATTAAATAAACTTGGTGGACAGGAATGGAATAAGACCAAGACGAAAGTCCGCGGAGCGGTCAAAGAGATTGCAGGAGATCTGGTGCGTTTATACGCAGTGCGGCAGAGTGAGCGCGGTTTTGCCTATGGGCCGGATACTGTCTGGCAGCGCGAGTTTGAGGAGATGTTCCCATTCGAGGAGACGGAAGATCAGGACCTTGCGATCGAGGCAACGAAAAAAGATATGGAGAGCACGAAGATCATGGATCGTCTGATCTGCGGTGACGTTGGCTATGGTAAGACTGAGATTGCCATCCGTGCGGCGTTTAAGGCGGTGCAGGATGGGAAACAGGTTGCATTTTTGGTGCCAACAACCATTTTGGCGCAGCAGCATTACAACAATTTTGTACAGCGCATGAAGGATTTTCCAGTGAATATCGATCTGCTCTGCCGTTTTCGTTCTGCAGGTGAGCAGAAAAAGACATTAGAAAAACTGAAAAAAGGTCAGGTGGATATCATTATTGGTACACACCGTCTTTTATCGAAAGATGTGGTGTTCAAAGATCTTGGACTTCTGATGATCGACGAGGAACAGCGTTTTGGTGTGACTCACAAGGAAAAGATTAAGCAGTTAAAAAATAACATTGATGTGCTCACTTTAACCGCGACACCAATCCCAAGAACACTGCATATGAGTCTGATCGGAATCCGTGACATGAGTGTGTTGGAAGAACCGCCTATGGATCGAATCCCGATCCAGACTTATGTGATGGAATATAATGAGGAGCTTGTGCGGGAAGCAATATCCAGAGAGCTGGCACGTGGCGGACAGGCATATTATGTATACAACCGCGTGAAAGAGATTGCAGATGTGGCAGCGAAGATCGCAGAGCTTGTGCCGGAGGCGAATGTCGCCTATGCGCATGGACAGATGAAAGAGACCGAACTGGAAAATATCATGTACAAGTTTATCAACGGGGAGATCGACGTGCTTGTGTCGACGACGATCATTGAGACCGGACTTGATATTTCCAATGTCAACACTATGATCATCCACGATGCGGACAACATGGGACTGTCACAGCTCTATCAGCTTCGCGGACGCGTGGGACGCTCAAACCGGACAGCGTATGCGTTTTTAATGTATAAGCGCGATAAGATGTTAAAAGAAGTCGCAGAGAAACGTCTCGCTGCGATCAAAGAGTACACGGAGCTCGGCAGTGGTTTTAAAATTGCCATGCGAGACCTTGAGATCCGTGGCGCAGGAAATCTGCTCGGCGCAGAGCAGCACGGGCATATGGAGGCGGTCGGCTATGACCTCTACTGCAAGATGTTAAACGAGGCAGTCAAAGAGGCGAAGGGTATGAAGCAGGAGGAAAGCTTTGATACGACGATCGACATTGATATCGATGCCTATATTCCGATGGGATACATTCCAAATGAGGTGCAGAAGCTTGATATCTACAAACGTATTGCAGATATCCAGACGGATGAGGAGACGGAGGAGATGTTAGAGGAGCTGATCGACCGTTTCGGTGATCCACCAAAACCAGTGGAAAATCTGCTTTACATTGCAAAAATAAAGTCATTGGCGCATGCAGTTTATATGACAGAGATTTCACAAAAAGCGGATACTGTGAAGTTCACACTTTATGGGAAGGCGAAACTTGACGTGGCAAAAATCCCGGAGTTTATCGCGTCTTATGGCAATAACCTGAAGTTTACCATGGATGCCAAAGCACCGTATTTTACTTATTTTTTGAAGAAAAATTCCAGGGAAAAGAATGTGGATGCCAGAGCTGTGATAGAAGATTTTTTAAATGGTGTGCAGGAAAAATTAAAGATTGCGCAGGACTCTGTGAAAAAAGAGTGAAAAATCTTGCGGCACCGGTAAAAAAGCACTATAATAGGAAAAGTGACTATCCATGTATTAAAATCGAGTGGATACATTTAGGAGGCTAAATCCTCTGCTCCCGCAGGGGCAGTCGCATTTTGCTCCGCAAAACAAGGAGGATTTATGAAGGCGAAGAGATTTACAACACTGCTCGTAAGCGGTGTTTTAGCAGCATCTATGTTAGTGGGATGTGGCGGCATAAATAAAAATGAAACCGTTGCAACCTTAGATGGACAGGAAATTAAGTTAGGAGTAGCTAATTTTGCAGCGCGTCTGCAGCAGGCGGAGGCAGATGATTTTTACAGAGCTTATTTTGGAGACGATGTGTGGTCATCCGATCTGTATAACAATGGAACAACCATGGAAGATAACACGAAGAACAGTGTCATCGAGATGATTGAAAATTTATATATTTTACAGAATCATATGGCAGATTATGACGTGACATTGACCGATGATGAGACTGCAAAAATCGCAGAGACAGCAGCACAGTTCATGGCAGACAATGATGATAAGGCGGTCAATGCACTCGGAGCAACAGAAGACATTGTGAAGGAATATCTTACCTTAGTGACAATTCAGAGTAAAATGCGTGCAGCGATCATTGCAGATGCAGACACAAATGTCAGTGATGCAGATGCCAACACAAGTGCATATAGTTATGTCAATGTATCGAAAACCAGTTACAAGGATGCAGACGGAAATACACAGGAATATACAGATGATGAGAAAGCAGAACTTGCAGATACAGTTCAGAAATTCCATGATGCAGCAGCAGACACGACACTTGATACAGCCGCAGATGAGTATGGATATACGGTGAGTACAGGTACATTTTCATCAGATAACACCACATTGGATGAAGAAGTGTTGAACGCATTAGAGGGACTTAAGAGTGAAGGGGAGCTCTCTGACGTAGTGGAGACAGATAATTATTATTATGTGCTCCGCCTTGACGAGATCACAGATGCAGATGCCACAGAGGAACACAGACAGGAGATCATCAGCCAGCGTCAGAGCGATTTATATAATGAAGTCCTTCAGGGCTGGAAAGATGAAGCAGAGTGGGTATTAAAAGATAAAGTGTGGGATAAAGTTACATTTGA
>OFLY01001342.1_pt1 | contig 15223 bp, 8 predicted proteins | sample 1541161 | NCBI WGS metagenome assembly OFLY01 (sample SAMN04209247, study PRJEB22552) | human gut metagenome | biome: gut; material: feces | host: Homo sapiens | place: USA: Oklahoma | reverse complement strand
TAGTTGTAGATGTGTAGAGGATATAGAACACATTGCCCCTGGAGCCGAACCTGTCAGACGCTTTAAATTACAGGCAATATCGGAACATCCAATCACCTTCGGATATGCTGCCAAAGATGGACTTGTTCGTATTGCTCCAAATGGCACCATTGAAGAAAGGAATATTCTTGGCACACTAATGTCACTTACGGATAAACTGCCAAAAGAATTATCAACATTCTTTAAAAACAACGGCTTCCTCTTTCCTATTTCGATGAACTGTTATGATGAAATGGATAAAGACACTTTGTACAGATTAATTAACAGACTCCGAATGACCGTAGAATTAATGACAGCCACTAATGAAATCAGGAAAAATTACAATCAAATCTGTGATTTAACACTCGCGCTGTTATTTTCTGATGATCAAACCATTGAAACATCAGCCATAAAAACACCTTATCATAGTTGCCATCATTCATATGCTGATACAATACAAAACCCTCCAAGCCAACTTTCTTATAGACGACAGCAAGAAGCTTTTAACAAAGATACCTATCATATCAATGATTCAGTATATGGATCTTATGAGCTTAACATTACTGACTATAACAATATAATTGGCGGCTATGTATCTGTTCCCCACTACCAGAACGGATTTTACCAAAATCTAACAAAAATGTTTGTTAATTACGAAATTCAAGATATGACCAAGAAGATATCCGACTTTTTCTTCCATTTTCTTCATGAAATGAACGGCGACAGTTCTGCTGAATTCTCCAAGGAAATGAAAAATGCTTTAATCGAAATTGCTAAATTTATAATTGGTGAAGAAATCAATGCTAACCTTGATGGTATACATCCTATCTACAATACAGAAGATATGACTCCATCATGGAAAATCGACTCACTTCTTTGTGCTGCATATTTTTCTATTTTCTACTTAAAGCCTGATCTTGAATTATATCGACCATGTGATAATCCGAGATGCGGTCGCTATTTTCTTGTAAAAACCACTTCTACTCGAAACAAATATTGCTGTCAAGAGTGCTGTAACAGAGTTACGCAAGATCGATATCGCAAAAGAAAACGTGAAAAAGAAGATTTATAGAAAGAAAGGACTGTCGCACGTTAGTACGACAGCCCCCTTTTTTACTTTTATCATTTTTCACCCACTTTAGTAAGAATCTATGGGTTCAGCGACCTTCATAGCAGTCGGTTTTTGTGTAGAATACGGCAATGAGTGTACTATTGATACTTCTCCTGTGGATTGTATTTCATCTCTTCCAAGGACAGCTTCTATGCATTCTGCCAAAGCTACTTTTTCTTTTATCGGCTTTCCAGAATAATGATACATAAGATGCCTTGTATCCATCACAATTCCTTGAATTCGTTCATAATATTTTTTATTGTATCTCCAGTCTCCGACAGCTTCACCGATGTTCGCCACAACAGATGTTAAATTAAAGCAATTTTTTGCCTTGTTATATGGCATGATAAAAGCGTTGAACAGAGAGTCAGTATTCACACCTTTATACTTCTCAAGATATTCTCCATATGTAATCTGCTTGTTGATTGATGAACTATTCGGCAAATGGTCTGGTATACCAGTCCATCCATACTTATAACACTTAGCATCCAAAATATAGTACTTATCGTTATAAATCATGATCGTGTCTGGCATCAGTGGTCTTTTCTCTTTATACTTGCCATAATCCAACAGCCATCTTGAACGTGGAAAATATTTATCCTTATCTTTTTCTCCAAATGCTCTATCAATAAGTTTTTCCCACACATGATCAAAATCATCTGTGCCAAAATAAAACTGATGATCAGAAGTCTTCTCGTTCATATATTCAAGCATATCTTTCATGCCTTGAAACAAAGACTTCTTCTTATCATCATTTGTTGCTGCCAACTTATTCTGGACTATTCTAATTGAGGTCTTTACATCCGGATGTGGTCCTGGCTCTTCCGGCATATATGGAACATACAGCCAACCAAGACGCTTGAACGCTTCATATACACAAAACCTATTTATCTGGGTGATTTCCTTTGTCTCATTCGGAGCCGATGAATGAACTTCAAACTCAGTGAACACAAAAGAGCTTATACCATTTTTTCTTTGAACAAACGGCATGTGCTTTCTTGCTGTTCTCGCCCAGTCTTGCTTGCCTGTTGATGCAGTTTTATATGTCTGCTCCGTTTCCACATAATATTTACCTCCAATAGCAAAGTAATACTCAATGACACTGGTATAAGCATTAATAGGGAAATCAACAAACTGAGGTGCTGCAAATTTATTTACAGCAAGTAAACGATCATCCTTCGTCGTAAATTCAGAAAGCACTTGAATAAGATGCTTAATATCAGTGCGAATTTCAGCAGCTGTTTCCGGCAGCTGATAACCAATAGGAAAATAGACCATTGCATCCTCAGAATCTGCTTTAATTCCTACAAAACGATCTCCATCCTCATTCGTATTTACATGGCAGTGCTTACTTATATCAAATTGTAACACCTGATCTAAATCCATTATGACTCACCACCTTACTGTTTAGAATCAACAAGTGCACTTCTGACATTTTCCTTGAATATTTTGAACCGTTCTAGTTTTGATGCATACATAAAAGCACGAATTACTTGTTCAAGACTTTGGTATTTTGCTGTCTCAAAAATAACCTCTCTGTTAAACTTAAATGCATCATCCCATAGATATTTGATAACCTTCTCAGGAAATCTACGATTTTGCTTCATTGCCTCGCGGATGGTTGTAAGTCTCTTCTGCTCGTCATCTGACAAAGTCTTTGAACGCTCTTTTTGAATTAACGCCTTATACTCGCCCCCACTAAGATCACCCATTGCATTATTATAATATAAATCACGCAAGTGAACGAAGTATGCACCAAGACGTTTGTCTTCAGCAGAAGACATTCTTACACTGTTTCCAATAACGATTTTATTTACCTCTGTACAAAAATTACGCCAAGTAACAGTTGTGTCTAAAATAACAGCATCAGCAAGTTTCGGATCAACATTATCAAAATTATTTTCAATTAAACGCATATCCCATCTGCGCTGGAAAGCTGTATCCAATGTAAATACATTCTGATCGGAAGTATTCATTGTTGCAATAATAGAAAGATTAGCTGGAATACGTACTTTATGTGTCGGATCGCCATATACGATGGACGCAATATTAGCATTGGTAATTCCATACTCACTTGTTCCAACGGGATATTCATCATTATCAGCATCTCGGTTTTCTACTTTTCTATCAAGAAGTTGAAACACTTCGCCAAAAATGGCCGGCGCATTACCACGGTTAATTTCCTCAATAATCAGAATATACTCATCCATAGGATGGTTATATGCTTCACGCAAAATATTTGTAAACGGCCCCGGTGTAAACTTATAAGTAACCTGACCGTCCTCATCAACAGTAGGTAAAATTTGACCAATAAAATCCGAGTATGTGTAATCTGGGTGAAATACCAATCGTTCTACTTTTGTATCTTTTTTACAGTACTCATGCTCAATCGTCCAGCTCTTACCCGAACCAGGAACACCATAAAGTAAAACATTTTGACCTGTTGTTACTGGATTTTTTATTAATTTATCAACTGCAAAGACCGTACTATCCTTGGATGCTTTAGAAGATACATAAAGCTGCTTATCACTTCCCAAATCTATATTGCTGCGAACACCGAACGCCTCATAGATTTGACTATTTTTCCGTTTTACAACTACAAGATAATCACCCACATTCAGCCGTTCTCTAAGTGGCATAAGATCATTACCATAACAAATCTGAAGATTTGGATTTCCATTGCCTTGATTATCTTCATTTAATATTCTACGTCTAATTTGAATCGTATCGTTTATCCATTTTTTAGCAGTTCTCTTATCCTCATTATCCAACTGTGAAATATTATCTTTGTGAATTCTTGTTGGAATAGCGATTCGCCAACTCTTAAATGAGGTATTTAATGTAAGTGTAGGAAAAAAATCTTCCGTTTTTCTTTTTCCTTCAGATACACCACTTGCACTAGTAAGCTGAATCTGAGTTGCGTTACTTCCAGTCCGTGCTTTATTTAAACTATCTGTATTACGGAGTTTAATTACCAACAATCCAACCACATCAGCCCACGAAAATGAAGAATCTTCAATATCCGGTAAATATGACTTTAAATTTTCAATATATTTATCAAAATCTTCAATTGCCACTTCTTATTACCTCCATTTCTGTATTTGAAACCAAATAAGAATCCAAAAAATGCTTTATAACAGCTTTAGCTAAATCTACAGGTAATGCATTTCCAATTAGTTTATATTGAGCTGAATAAGATATTCCTAATTGCTCTGCTGTTTTGGCATAATAATCAGGAAACCCTTGAATTCGATACCCCTCTAAAGGCGTTATTCTACGAATAGGTTCTGTTTCCATATTCACAACAGGACGAATATAGGGTGTTGTGCTTTTAATGTATGTCTCGCTAAAGTAATTGTCCTGATTTGCACGATGCCATTTCGCCATTGTCGCTGTTAATGGCCGCGCAATGGGATTATCTATATTTACATCTCCTTGCCAATTATGTGGTTTGGCAAGAATTGTTTTTCTTGATCCTGCCGGAATATAGTGTCTAGGATCAACTGGACATTTTTCTAACAAATGCCAAGTTGTTGGATACTTTGCTGTAGACAAATCAATCACTGGAGGTGCTGGGATGTTCTTGCGTTGTGCAATATCTTGTCTTATTCCACAGAAAAAAATTCGATTTCTTTTTTGTGGAAGACCATAATCAGATGCTAATAGATCCCAAGTGTGAAGCTGATAACCATCACCAATTTCTTGCAAAGCTTTTTTCATCTCAGCAAGTAAATTGCCGCCTTTAATTGTGTGAATTTTCTGAACATTTTCGAGAACAAAATATTTCGGACGATAATAATCTAATATATCTAGAATATAGAAAAACAATTGCCCTCGAGGATCATCAAATCCTTTTCGATATCCTACATTAGAAAATGATTGGCACGGGAAACCAGCAAATAACATATCAAACTCTACTACATGAACTCCATCTGGATTCTTGTACGTACGAATCTTTTGAACATCATTAATCTTTTGAACGTTCCCATTAACACAAGTAGCTTCATATACTTTTTGCGCATTCTTCTCAATTTCACAATATGCCACATGTGAAAATTCATATCTATCACTTATGATTTCTTGAGCACCACAGTGAAACCCACCTATCCCAGCAAAACAATCAAAATAACGAATCACTTCTTTCATTGCTGTTCAATCCTCTCTAATACTCTTTTCAGACCTTTTCCAAGAACACGTGCCATTAGTGGACTTACTGCATTGCCTATTTGACGATACCATTCATTCGGAGAACCCAAAAAAAGATAATCATCGGGAAATCCTTGCACTCTCGCTGCTTCTCGTGGTGTTAACCCTCTAGCCTGTGTTGGATGGATATACATATTGCAGTCATAGTACATATGCGCTGTAATGGCCTTACATGGTTCAGTTGCCACCAATTTATCAAACTTATCTTTAAAAATATCTGCACGATTTTTATATGGATTTATTTCTTGGATACTCTCTGCATCAGATTTTTCTCCAGGCCTAAGAGTTTCATAAATCCGAATATCGCGTTCATTATTATATTTACTACGATGATTTAGGAGCGGTATTGCTTTAGGTAAATTAAGATTTATTAGCTGTCCATATTCTGACGTAGTGGAATGAAATCCTGCAAAGGTATAACCCCATGCTGCCTTTTCAACATAAGTTGAATTTTTCAATGTTTTTGCATCCAATGGTGGTAAATCTCCGATTGCATCGCCTAATGTATATTTTACACCACCGGCAAAATCAAAAATTGTTTTCTTGAAAATATAATATAATTCCTCTGCAATATCATGATACTCATCACTAATACCAAGAATAAATGCTCTCTTTCTGCTTTGCGGAAATCCGAAATCTTTTGGGCTAAGGATCAATGGTTGACAAGTTATATAATTTATTTTTGCAAAATCATTCTTAATGGTTTCATATAGTTTGAGAATTCCCTCAACATTTTCCATCAGAAAAATCTTCGGTTTTGATTGATCAACAGCATGCATATAGAACTTATATAATTCATTTCGTTCATCGTTTTCCCTCTTATGTTTATTGACAATGCTGAATCCTTGGCACGGAGGTCCCCCTACAATCACTGGAACATGTGGGAAAATATCCTTGTTGACCAAATTTCTAATATCTTCATGTATTAAACTCTGTGTTGTCATCCATGGTCTATTAAAACGATATGTTCGCAATGCAGATTCATCCTTGTCTATTGCAATAATAGGTTTAAATCCGACCTGTTCCAATCCAATAGATAAACCTCCTGCACCACAAAACAAATCTATAAAATCATATGAAAAGGAGTCTTTGGTAAGAAAACTAAATTTCGTCTCATAATACTCCGTCACTTCTTTTAAAACAATTTCCTTATTTATAGAGCCATCTAATATTTTAATTTTTTTCATAGCAAGCAATAACTGCTCTCTAAGAAATTCCAGATTAATTTCTTCAGCAGTATTGCCAATAGTTTTTCTTTTTATCATAGTATGTATCCTTTAATAGTTATTAATATCAATACCTTCTTGCAGTAGTCTCTCATATCTTTCATAAGACATAACAACTGCCATTGGCTTTCCATTTTTTAAAATGAAGGCTGTATTATCTTTTTCAACCAGCTCTCTTAATAACTTGGATGACTGTCCACGATTAAATTCGCCAATATTTAAATGCTCCATTGGAGTGATTACTTTTTTCTCGTTCAAATATCGTACCTCCTTGTAGAATAACTCATCTGATATTATAACGCAATTATATTGTAATTGCAATATAAATAAAAAATATAATTAAGCTTATTTTTTAAATTAAAATTATAATTACTTTTACAATCTAAATTAGATATTCTAAATAAATATTCAAGGCCGCTAGAGTATTAAAGCCCGGCGGACGATTCTTATGCAGCACATACGGTGCAGACCACATGAAAGAAATCAGCCGTCTCGTGTCTGACTTTGACTCACGCATTGTGCTGTCGGCAGATTGTCTTTACGAGCGATTCGGGCGTGAAAATGGAGCCGAGATTTTATCACCATATTTTAATGATGTGAAATGGCTCTCCTACGAGGACTCGCTTCTTGTGCCAGATGCCGAACCGCTGATTCTCTATATTCTCTCCTGCCACGGCAACCAGAATCAATATTTGCTTGACCACTTTGCAGAATTTCGAAGCTTCGTCAAGAAAAAGACAGATGCTGGATTCTCGGTCACAAAGGATGCTGGAGTGTTTTGCTGCACGAAATAAAAAGCAGGGAGCCATCGAGGTCAGGTACAGTGTCTCTGACCCCGATGGCTCCTAATTGCTTACTCCTCCAAAACCAATTCCGCATCATATGGCTTTAGTAAAAGTTCACTCTCATATCGTTCTCCTGACAAAACACCCATTCCTGAATGCTCAAGCGGGATTGAAATTGGATAGCGAGTAGTATTTACGAAAAAGCGTTGTCCTGCCTGAATCTCTCTTGCCTGAATTCCCTCTGGCACACAAAGGCCTCGATTCAATCCAATTTCATCACTAATTTGATTGATTAACCATTTCAGAAGCTTTGCGTTTGTCTCTGCTGCGACATAATATGCATTTCCTTTTCCATAATGATTGACCGAAACGGCACATAGCCCTTTGTCTGCAAAGGAAGCATACGATACGGCAGTATGAAGCTCCAGCTCTTCATAATATTCTACGTCGATATAGAATTCCTCCTCTGCCTCTACTCTCAGCAGTTCGCGCTTTCCTTTTTCATCGGTAACAATTTTTGCATTGTCCTCATAATCTCGCCACTCTGCCCCGGTTCTCTCAAAGCCTGCGACACGAATACCAAACACATCATCCAAAAGGCCCGGTCTTGGTACGTCAAATACTTGACTATGTTCATCTACCATTGCTGAATATGCAGTCATAATGACGTTTCCGCCATCCTCTACAAATTTTCTCACTTCATCAGCCTCTTTTTTTGACATCAGAACATATTCTGGAAGAATCAAAAGCTTGTAATCATGCTTTCTATTTTTCAGATCAACCACGTTATAGTCTCGATTTAAATCAAAAAAGGTCTTATGAATCTCTATTCGATTCTGCTTGTAGGTTTGATGGTAATGTCTGCTTCCATATTGGATCACACAATCATTATCAAAGGTAAGGGCAACCGCAGTATCCGGAACTGGAAGATATGGAAATGCATATTCCTGAAGCTTTTTCATGTACGATGCAATTTCCTTATATTCCTTGTAATTGACAGTTGGAAGACCATCATGTCCCAATAGTCCACAAAGATACTGCTCCTCTCCCGCTAACATGCTGCGCCATGTCCAGCCCAAAATCATTTGCGTTCGATTCAACAGGCAAAGCATAGCCATCATGCGTATCGTACCATACGGACCATGCAGCAATCCCTGTCCACCAGCCTGAAATTCCAGACACCGCATAGGCTTGTCGGTTTCTGCCAATCTCTGATTGTAAATGCAGCCAGTATAATGGTAACGATCGGTAATCTGATAACCCGGATAAAAGCCCATGCCAGGATAATCTACAAACTGGTCACAAACCTTTTGATAATCAAAGCCAAGATCCTCCAATTCGGCATAATGATTCGACGAATGGGGAATTCCTTTTCCAAACTGTTCAACGGTTTCTTTTAGCTTTACCATGAAATCACCGATTCCATCTGCAAAAAATCTTCTCATATCCAGCCAAGCCTCCGGTGAGCCGATGGAAATTCCATTTTCTGGAAATACTACATCGTCAAAGCTGCTAAGTCGTCTGCACCAACGTCTCGTGGCCCATGCTTCATTGAGATTTTCTACCGATGTATATTTTTGCTTTAACCATTGAATAAAGCGCTGTCTGCTTTGCGGTGAGTAGGATTTTCTTCCACTGCCAATTTCATTGCAAAGTCCGAATGCAAATAGGGCTGGATGATTGCGATAACGTGTTACCAATATTTCAGCAAAGCGAAGGGCATAGTGCTGATAGGCTGGATCCGCAATATCTTCCATGTAACGTCGAATGCTTGGCTGCATGATACCACTCTTATCATGAATATTGCATCCAGGACACAATTTATGCACCCAAACCGGAGCCGGACGCATAGACACGTCCAGCACAACTTGAATTTGAGCTTGTGCAAACAAATCCATTACTTCATCAAACCATTCAAATGTATAGACTCCATTTTCCGGTTCATAGCTGTCCCAACACAGATGTCCCAAACGCACGGTTGTAAATCCAGCCTCTTTCATTAATTGTATATCGGTTCTCCACCTCTCTTTGCTCCAATCATGTGGATGATAATTTGTTCCAATATAAAGGGCCATATATACTCCTTTCTCTATTTGCCTGCTTTTCGGCATTTGTAAACTGTTTTCTTCATAATCAAATGTTTCTATTTATTTTGGAATTTCATGTGGTTTTGCCGCATGCTCATCCCATTCATCACTAGAAGGAATCCAATCTCGAATAAATTCCAAAGCCATAATCACATTTAAGCACCATTGAGAGACATAATTTGTTGCAATCCACGGGATATCCTCCAAGTCTTTTCCTGAGCCTGTCACTGCATAGGTTTCTTCCACGAAGCCCCTGGAATTATGATGACAAGGGCTTGCATCCATCAGTGTTTCCCATGCTCTCTTTGCCAGCACATTGTCCTGCTTTTTCATGGCGCTAAATGCACTGAGTCCTGCCGATACATAATTCATTCCATACCGTTTGTTTTTACACAGTCCATCCGTTGCCAGCTCACGTTCCTCAGCTGTCATCAGATACAGCTTTCCATAATCTGCTGCCAGCTGATAAAGCTCCTCACAATCTAGTGCCTCTGCCGCTTCCAGCCAAATCTGAGGGCCGCCAAGACAAAGCGTCAAATGAATATTCTCAGGAAATTCTCCTCGATATTGCATATCCCCTGTATCGGGATCAAAGTAAAAGGACGGTCCGGAGCCCAATTGCATTGGTGCTTTCTTAATTCCCTCAATTCCATTGATTACTTTTTTCCTATATTCTTCATCCAATGTACGCTCATATGCGGTCATCCAGTCCGAGACAAATGCAGCCCAATCCGGGCCAGTGCGAATTTGAAGTTTTGTTTTTGAACCCTCATTCACATAATAATGGCAAATATTTTTCAACGATTCTGGTCCACTTAAGGTTTCCTCAAAATAATCGCCAATTCTACGATCTCCCGTTAAATAATACATTGGTCGATGATGTCCAGCCATCGAAATACGGGGTTCCTTACATGGGCAGCCCCAATGACGCACATTATGCCTAGAACCGATTCCCTTTAATGGTCCGAAATGGTATACGTCCGTTTCCGAACAATGTCTGCTCATTGCTTCCGCTAACGTAAATACATCCTCTCGTCCAGTTCTCATAAAGTATAGCCAAAGCCAATAGGTTGGAACCAGCTCGGTATTCTGCCATGCACATCCTCCAAAATCGTATTTCCAGCAATGACGAACCTCGTCATAGGAATGCATAAGGTCTCCATAATTATAAATTCCATACCAGCTGCGCTTCTCTATTTCTCCCTGATAAAATATAACAGCCTGCTCCATCAAATGTTCTAGCTTCTGTTCTTCCTTTGTGTTTTTGCATGGAAGACTCCAATAGCCAAACGCATGCTTTTCATGATACGTCTTCGGATCTGCTACATAAACAGCTGGCTTTTGTGTTCGCTCTGTAAACTCCTCAAAGGCTTTATTGGTCGGGACCGAGTCTGTCAGCTTCACAAAGCATTCATTTGTTGTCGCGATGGCATCTGCACTCGCTCCAAATTCTGGATATCCCTCATAATTGCTCATTTGATAGCTGCGCGTATCATAATGCCTGTAATCCATTGCCATTGCCTGAGGAGAATAAAACCAAGCAAAACAATATGCGGTTTTGTCCGTCAGCCGATCTACTTCTAATCCTGTCGGAAAACGCTGCCAGAAATCTCGAATGCCAATCATAATGCCGCCCTTTTCTCCTGCAACCGCCATCGTTCCTAATGCATGGCAGCCGGATTCAATGTCCAAAAAGCAGCATTCTTTCTTTGTCTGTTTTTGCACTTGATAAGCATTATGAGCAATCTGAGTCATCTGATACCGATTCCAGATAGGAAGCTCTCTAGATGCCTCTCTCACAAGCTCTCCCATTGGACTCGTTGGCGGATACGAGAGTATGTTTCCATCAATTTGTGCTTTTCTAAGCTCTTCGGGTGTTCTTGGTGTATAGCTATACAGATAATTTGCCACCTCATGCAAAATTTTTCCCTGATCGGTTCCATATTTCACATGACGATTCCATGGTTCTCCTGTAAGAGCAGCGTCAAAGCGAAGGCCCATTCCCTTCATAAAATCACGCTGTTCCTTTCCATGATAAAAACAGGTATTTTCAAACTTTAGCTCATCACTATCAAGTCCCACCTGTAAACGGATTGAAAATGGCATCTGGTTTGTCTTGCTACAATATACTCCTTGAAATTTCAAAACACAAAGCAATGGACCATCTAGCTCAATCTCCACCTGATCCACCCTACTTTTACAATGGTACTGCCTTATTACCTTGCATTCCTCATCTTCCTCTCGCTGTTCCAATTCAAAGACAGGGCGCACCGCCTGTAAACGAAGTATCCCATCCATCCAGACCTGTCCAACAAGGCAATCGCTTCCCGCCTCTGGAATCCTCATTTTTATACGACCTGCATCAATCTGATAACAGTCCATCATATGCAAAACCACGATTCGGCGAAAATCCGTTTCTTTTGATCCTGCATGCTCTACACCAGGATAAACAGTAACCGTCTCTCCAAGCTTTTCGCTATCGGCTGTATGTCTAGCCCACTTTACACTTCCATCTGGCCATCGTGCGGCAATTTCATTTTGAACGGCAATCCTCTCACCCCTACTGTTTTTTACCGTGAATTTCTCCTCGTTTACCTCTCCCTTTTTCCAACATGAGCCAAACGAGGTGAATCCTCCTAATTTTCTATTTTCCAACAAATGAAGTTCCATCGTATTCCTCCATTTTCTTCTCAACGATCAGTTATCAACAATGCCAAGCTTTCGCAAATGCTCTTCCTTATCCATTCTCGGAATTGTAATAATTACTCGAACACCACATGGTTGATTCTGCTCTAGCACAACTCCATACGCCTCTCCATAAAACATCCGAATCCTTTTTGCAATGCTCATCAGGCCATATCCCTTCCCCTCCATGACTGGATTTTTCAATTTCTGATTCAATTCCTCCATTTTTTCTGGAGGCATTCCAGTTCCATTATCTGTAATGATAAATCGAACCCAATTCTCTTTTGTCCGTTCACAGATAATTTCCATTTCATGATAATCTGCATTTTCTGATATCGCATGCATAAAGTAATTTTCAATCGCCGGCTGAATCAAATGTGCAAGGATTCCACATTGCTGAATCTCTGCCGCAACTTCATAAGTAATGTCTACTGCATCATGATAGCGAAGCTGCAACAAAGCTAAGTACAAGCTGCAAAAAGAAATCTCCTCGCGTATTGTTATCACCGGCTCGGCATCTGTCAAGCTACGGAATATTCGAGATAGCTTTTCAATATAATCCGCATTCTCGATATCGCCATTTTGAAATAGCTTTCCACGGATTACCTCCAACGTATTATACAAAAAATGAGGATTAAATCTTGCCTGAATCTGAGTCAGCTCCGACCATCTTTGCCTCATTCGCATCTGATATTCATTTTCGATGCTTTCCTGCAGCCTTTCTGCCATTGTGTTGATATTGCTTGCAATCTGATCAAACTCATCACTTACATTCGTTACCTGTAGTCGATATTCCAGCCTATTTTCTCCTATAGCCGATAGCCCCTGATGGATTCTTTCCACTTTATAGAAAATCTGTCGAGTCGCATACATGTACAAAGCCAATGAAAAGCAGGCAAAGAAAAACAGAATCAGAAGAATCGACAATGCTGCTTGGTTGCTGCTTCTAATCACTTGCCTCCATGGTAATAAATAGGCTGCTTTAAAGATTCGTCCCTCATTTTTGAGCATTCCGGTATACCAGTGAGTTCCATCTGGTCCCTGACCAAAAGAGGTAACTTCCTCTAACCAATTTTCCGGAAATTCTTCTCCATATCGAATTTGCTTAGAATCATAAAGCACCCCCTTTTCATTCCAAAGAACAAATGCAGCCGGCAGCTCTGCTCTGTCATCACGAAGCAGACTATCAAATATCGATGCATTATATCCTACAAGAAGTGACCCACTCTTATTTTCTGCTACCGCACCTCCCTTGATCACAAATGTATTGACCTCTTGATCACTATCCTTTTTCCATATATACCGGCCAAGAAGCTGCATACGATTTGAGGATTCATTGTCTTCAAACAAATTCTCTTCATTAAATAGCATCAATCGATTTCCGCCTGCTGACAAGTAATAATTTTTTCTAGCATCTGGATTATAGAGTGCAATAAATTCGATATCCTTATCCTGCTTTATCATATCCTGCAGCAATTCTACCAGCTCTGAACGCGGTCTTGCATTTAGTGCCTGATCTCCCTCTCTTTCAAAGTAGGAGCGAAAGGCTTCTTCTCCAGTGTCCGTTTGAAATATTGGAAGATACACATCCGAAAAGCTATACACTTTTTCATAGTATAGGTCAAAAATATCTTGAAGAACAAAATCGCACTGTCTCATCAAACTATCTCTTTGAGCACTATAGGAGGAATACACTGAAATTCCTGCAAATAATACAAGTACCGATAACAGTCCGCTGATAAAAATTTTATTGACCGGTCGTATGGCATATTTCTTTTTTTTCATACCTATTCTCCTTTTTCAGCATAAATTTTCCATACGAACATTATACTTGATTGCAATTTACTTGTAAAACTACACTTACCAAATTACGGCCGACCTTTTCGGCCGACCGTAATTTCTATATTGGTTCTGATCCTGCCAATATCAGTTATTCATTTAAGGATGCCCACAGCTTGCGCGCATTTGCAATATCATCCAGCTTATACTGAACAACATCATCAATTCCAAGTGCCTCACACTGGCTCTTGGTTTCATTCCAGATTGAGTCAAACTCTTCCTCGCTTGATGCAAAAACCATACGCCAGGAAGCCGGAACAATGATATCCTTCAGAGCTGCCTTAGTCATAATCATTGCGTCGTCATCTGCTGTTAAAAATGAGGAAAAGCCTTCTGTCTGAATTGCCTGTGGCCACTCCTTATCTTCCAACAGTTCTTTTAAATACTTATATCCGTAATGCTCAGTCCAATCCTTTGCCAAATCTACGCTATACTGATAATCAAAGTAGCTTGGGAAATAGGTATAATTATAGCTGGTTCCAGCCTCTAATACATAACCGCTGCTGATTGGATATGTAATATTCCAAAATTCAATATCCTCATCTGCCGGAATATCCAATTCTGCTCCATCCTCCAATGCTGCTGCATAGGTATCTGTGATCGTAGGTACTCCATTCTCGTCATAATTCCAAAGTCGATCATCTCCCGGATAACCGCCCCAAAGAGTAAGCAGATTTTCCTCATTGGCTAACATATTAATAAATTTTACTGCAGCATCTACATTTTTGCAATTTGCTGAAATGCAGTATCCACCAGATGGGTACGAGGATGCGGTTGAGTATGTCGGTAAAAATTCATCATATACAACCGGATAGTATCCATTATTTTCCCAGCCTGGATCACCAGCCCAACCAGCTAATGCAGCACCACTTTTAATCTTCTCCCATGCTGTAGATCTGGTTTGTGACAAGGAATCTGGGTCCATTAAGCCCTCCTGATTCATCTGATACATAAACTTCAAAGCACGATAATACACACTATCATCCTCAAAAATGGAATATCCGGTCTGTGTCTGTACATCATACTCTACTCCCCATCCCAGATAGTTATCTGCCTTACCAAGCAGACAATAGATACTATTGATATTCCAGAAATGATCGGTATCAAAATCAGAGAACAAGTTCATGCCATAGGTAGGAAGTCCATCCTCTGTCTGTGGACGTGTTTCCTGCATTTTTTTCAAAACTGGAATTACATCCTCCAATGTGCTAAATTCTGGATAACCTGCTTCCTTATAGATTTCCCAGTTCATCTTGATCGCATATC
>OFLY01001314.1_pt1 | contig 15422 bp, 10 predicted proteins | sample 1541161 | NCBI WGS metagenome assembly OFLY01 (sample SAMN04209247, study PRJEB22552) | human gut metagenome | biome: gut; material: feces | host: Homo sapiens | place: USA: Oklahoma | reverse complement strand
AGATTTGCGTCTGCACTATCTGTTAGTTTTCAATAAAAAAGGGTTGTTTGTCAAGCAGATTTTTACGGCTTAAATTTTGTATAAATTCGTCTTTTTGTAAGATACTTTCTATATCAAAGCAGGAGGTGAAAGCATGCAGGATAAACTGACAAAGCAGCAGGAGCAAATTCGTGAGAGTGGAGAATTGATACTAGATGAAAATAAAGAGAAACATAAAATTTTTCTGCTAAATATTATCGGAGAAATTGAAGGTCATGAATGTCTGGCATCAAACTTAAAAACGACAAAGTATGAGCATGTGCTGCCGCAGCTTGCTCAGATTGAGGACAGCTGTGAGGTGGATGGACTTTTGATTTTAATTCATACAGTAGGCGGTGATGTGGAGGCAGGTCTGGCAATAGCAGAGATGATTGCAGGTATGTCAATTCCAAGTGTAACACTTGTGCTTGGCGGAAGTCATTCAATCGGTGTGCCGTTAGCAGTATCGTCTGATTATTCATTTATTGTGCCGACAGCCACGATGATGATTCATCCGGTCAGATTAAATGGAATGATTATCGGTGTGCGTCAGAGCTATGATTATTTTAAGCGCATACAGGATAGGATTACTGGATTTGTGACGAACCATTGTAAAATTTCAGAAAAGAGGCTTTTGGAACTTATGATGGATACAAAAACATTGACGAGAGATGTGGGCTCAATTCTCGTGGGAGAGGAAGCCGTAAAGGAAGGTTTGATTCATGAAGTTGGTACAATAAAAGAAGCGATTGCAAAACTTCACGAACTGATTGAAAAAAACAAACACGTGTGTTATACTAAAACGGTTATAGAAAAATGAAAGGAAGGGGAATCATGGCTGCAGCACAAAAAAAGCCGGCAGGCACAGCGAAAATGACAGCTCCAAGAACCAGCACAGCGGCAAAGAAAACACAGTCAGCCGCAGCAGGCAGGGCACCGAAGACAAAGAAAGCATCGTCATCAAAGCCAGTCGCAGCAAGGTCATCGCGAACAACGACGGCAGTAAAGACAAATAAAAAAACTACAGCGGCAAAGGGGTATTCATCTTCCGCGAAGCGAAAAAAGAACCATTCAAAGAATCAGGTTCAGGTAGATTACACGATTTTAAAAGATATTGCAGTTATTGCAGTATTTGTGTTTTGTGTAATTTTGCAGTTGAGCTGTTTTTTTACAGGCGGAGGTCTGATGCAGCTTCTGCATACATATAATTTTAGATGGTTTGGCGTAATGGCTTATTGTATGCCACTTATTTTATTTCTTTTGCCATGTTTTATAATAAGTAACTGGCATAACAGCGGATTGATTCAGAAGGTGACAGCGAGTATCTTGTTGTTTTTATCAATTGAAACAATTTTATCAATTGTCTATGAAACATCAAACATATTTACAGTAGGAGGAGGTCTTGTTGGCCATACTTTGTTTGGTGTTTTGTATAGTGCATTTGGAATCATTGGCTCATTTGTCATTATGATTGCATGCCTTTTTATCAGTGTAGTATTGTTTTTCGGCCATTCTGTAGTTACACAGCTGCAGCAAAACTCGAAAAATGCTTATCGTGCAGTTTCTTCCCATCATAAGCTTCAGCAGGGAAGACGTAAGATTCGTGCACAGGAAAAGCGTTTGCACAGAGAGCAGGAAGAAAATGAGCAGCTCAAGATGCAGCGGATGCGTCTGGAAAATTTACAAAAGCAAAGACAGGAAATTCTCGAAAAGAAAAATATCAATCGTGAATTTGTAAATATTCAGCTGGAAGAAAGTAAAAGGCAGGAAGCATTGAATCGTGAGCCGTTAAAGGAACAAGGCTCACAGGGAAAGCGCGAACTGCGTACAAATACAGAGCTTGAAGAAGAAGACCGCAGCATGAAAGAGGTCGTTCTTGGAAAGGAAGAGCAAAAGTCAGCAGAAGATACAAATAAGGTCACACAGCCAAGCATGTTTATTGAAGGTGAGGAAATTACGACACCGCTTCGCCTTGATACAAGCAATATTTTAGAGGAAGAACCACAAAAACATGATGATGGCTGGGTGCTTGAGCCTGATGATGAAGAAAACGAGAAAAACGATTTGGAGTTTGACAATATTTCAGAAAATATCATAAGTAAGGCAATGGAATCATCTTCAGATACTGAGTCATCCGAGAATATGTCATCTGAAAATGCGTCATTTGAAAATGTCTCATCCGAAAATGTGTCATCCCAAAATATGTCATCAGATACTGTGTTGACAGATGCTGCAGATGAAACAGAAGAAGATATTTCAGGGGCATCGGCAGCAGGAGATGAGTCGGTGGACTATCGAATGCTTATGCGTGATACAAAAAATACAGGGAAGCATGATGAGGATGAGTCTGTATATACAAAAACAGTTCGTACTGCAACTGGAAAGGTGATCAAAGTCGAGCTTGATGGTCTTCCAGGAGAAAATAAGCGTCCGAAGGATTCTGCAAAAATTAAGGAAAGACTTGATCAGTATGATGAAAAGGTTGTTCCGATTGCAAATGATAAGCAAAAAAAATACATTTTTCCATCAACAGATCTTCTTACGCCGGGAACTGCATCAGGCAAAGGCCGCGAAGAGCTTGCCAGAAGTATGCAGAAGAAGACGGCATATAAGTTACAGCGCACACTGCAGAATTTTGGTGTAGGTGTTACGATCACAAATATTAGCGGAGGACCCAGTGTTACACGCTATGAGTTACAGCCGGAGCAAGGCGTAAAAGTCAGCAAGATTGTTAATCTGGCTGATGATATTAAGCTTAATCTTGCCGCAGAAGATATTCGTATTGAGGCACCGATTCCAGGAAAGGCAGCGATTGGTATTGAAGTGCCAAACAAGGAAAAACAGATGGTTGCATTTCGTGATCTTCTGGAAAGTGATGAATTTAAAAAAGCAAAGTCAAAGACTATTTTTGCCGCAGGAAAGGATATTGCGGGAAAAACAGTCGTTGCCGATATCGAAAAGATGCCGCATCTTCTTATTGCCGGTCAGACCGGTTCAGGAAAATCAGTCTGCATCAATACAATTATTATGAGTATCCTTTACAAAGCGAGTCCATCTGATGTAAAATTAATTATGATTGATCCGAAGGTGGTTGAGCTTAGTGTTTATAATGGTATTCCACATCTTCTTATTCCGGTTGTAACAGACCCGAAGAAGGCTGCTGCTGCATTAAATTGGGCGGTAAATGAGATGGAGGAGCGATATAAAAAGTTCGCCGAGCATAAAGCAAGGAATATCATTGGATATAATGCACAGATTGATCAGATCGAGGATGTTCCGGGCAAGGATCGTCCGGAAAAAATCCCACAGATCATCGTAATTGTCGATGAGTTGGCAGATCTGATGATGACAGCAGGCACAGATGTAGAGGATGCAATTCAGAAGCTAGCACAGAAAGCCAGAGCAGCTGGTATTCATCTGATTATTGCGACACAGCGACCATCAGTAAATGTCATTACTGGTGTTATCAAGGCAAATATTCCATCAAGAATTGCCTTTAGTGTTGCCAGCGGAATCGACTCCAGAACTATTCTGGATGAGACAGGAGCAGAAAAGCTCCTTGGAAAGGGCGATATGCTGTTTCATCCGTATTATATCAGTAAGCCAGTTCGTGTTCAGGGCGCATTTGTGTCCGATGACGAGGTAATGAAAGTTGTAAACTTCTTAACTCAGCAGAAAAATGTAATAGGCGGAGAGATCAACACAAATATTGATCTCCAGGCAAACATGCCGGGAAACAGCCTGCCAGGCGGTGATCAGGATGAGCTGTTTGAGACAGCAGGAAGATTTATCATTGAGCAGGAAAAGGCTTCTATTGGTAATCTGCAGCGCCATCTTAGAATCGGATTCAATCGTGCAGCACGCATCATGGACCAGCTCTATGCAGCGGGAGTGGTCAGCAAGGATGAGGGAACAAAACCGCGCAAGGTCTTAATGAAGGCCGAAGAGTTTGAAGAGTACTTGCAGAGCAGGTAACTACAGGACAAGGGAGGATACGTTTATGAAGACAGACATCCAAATCGCACAGGAGGCACAGATGATGCCGATCCGCGAGGTGACAGCAGGTTTTGGTATTACAGAGGATGACATGGAATTGTATGGAAAGTATAAGGCAAAGCTTTCCGATGAGCTATGGAACCGCATCAAGGACAGACCAGATGGAAAGCTGGTTTTGGTAACTGCAATTAACCCAACTCCGGCAGGAGAGGGAAAGACAACTATCAGCATTGGACTTACACAGGCATTAAACAAGATTGGCAAGAAGGCAATTGTTGCACTGCGTGAGCCTTCTCTTGGACCGTGCTTTGGTGTAAAGGGTGGTGCTGCAGGAGGCGGCTACTCTCAGGTAGTTCCGATGGAGGATATGAACCTTCATTTCACAGGTGATTTCCATGCAATCACATCTGCAAATAATTTGCTGGCAGCGATGCTTGACAATCACATTCAGCAGGGAAATGAACTTCGTATTGACACAAGAAATATTGTGTGGAAGCGTTGTATTGATATGAACGACCGTGTTCTTAGAAATGTGGTTGTTGGATTGGGTGCAAAGGCAGACGGAGTTGTTCGCGAAGATCATTTTGTTATTACTGTTGCATCTGAGATTATGGCAATTCTTTGTCTGTGCAGTAACATCCGTGATTTAAAAGAAAGACTGGGAAAGATTATTGTTGCATATAATATGGACGGAGAGCCAGTTACAGCAGCAGACTTAAAGGCAGTTGGTGCAATGGCAGCATTGTTAAAGGATGCCATCAAGCCAAATGTAATCCAGACACTTGAGCATACACCAGCACTTGTACATGGCGGACCGTTTGCCAATATTGCACATGGCTGCAATAGTGTAAAGGCAACTAAGATGGCACTGAAATTATCTGATATTGCTGTTACAGAGGCAGGCTTTGGTGCAGATCTTGGTGCAGAGAAATTTATGGACATCAAATGCCGTGCAGCAGGTCTAAAGCCGGATGCTGTAGTTATCTTAGCAACTGAAAAGGCATTAAAATACAATGGCGGCGTAAAGAAGGATGAGTTAGCAGCACCGAACCTTGAGGCAGTAAAGAAGGGTATTGTAAACTTAGAGAAGCATATTGAGAATATCCAGAAGTTTGGTGTTCCGATTATTGTTACCTTAAATTCCTTCTTAACAGATACAGAGGAAGAATATGAATATATTCGCAGTTTCTGTGAGGAGAGAGGATGCGAGTTTGCACTGTCAAAGGTATGGGCAGACGGCGGTGACGGCGGTGTTGAATTAGCAAATAAGGTTGTTAAGACACTTGAGACAAAGAAGTCTGAATATCATCCGCTGTATCCGCTTGAGATGGCGTTAAAAGATAAGATTACTACAATCGCAAAAGAAATTTATGGAGCAGACGGTGTTGTATTCCAGCCGGCAGCTAATCGTGCATTAAAGAAGCTGACAGAGCTCGGTTTTGGTGAGCTTCCGGTATGTATGGCAAAGAATCAGTATTCTTTGTCTGATGATGCAAAGAAATTAGGCAGACCTGAAAACTTCAAGATTACTGTGCGCGATGTATATGTAAGTGCAGGTGCAGGCTTTGTCGTTGTACTGACAGGTGATGTTATGACAATGCCAGGACTGCCGAAGGCACCAGCTGCATTTAACATTGATGTGGACGATGACGGCCATATCACAGGATTGTTCTAAATATCATTATGAATCAGGAGTCTGAATGAAACTAGATATACTTTTAAAAGGAATCGAGTATCATTTACAGCAGGGAAGCCCAGAAAATTGTGAGATTACAGGGCTTTGTGAAGATTCAAGAAAGATAAAGTGCGGAAATTTATTTTTTTGCCGCACTGGAACACATACAAGTGGAAAACAATATCTGCGGCAGGCACTATCTTTAGGTGCGGCCGCAGTTATCTGTGAGAAATATGATGAAGATAGCAGGCGTATTTTATCTTCTCAAAAGGATATTTGCGTTATAGAAACAGATGTGTCAGCGCAGACACAAGCGCGTCTGGCATCGAATTTTTATGATTTTTCTAAGGAAAAGCTTCTGTTGATCGGCGTGACTGGTACCAAGGGAAAAACAACGGTCTGCGCGATGCTTCAGAAGCTCTTTTTGGATAATCATATGTTATGTGCCACTGTTGGAACAAATGGCTTCTTTTTAAAGGATCGCGTGACAAAAAGCAGTCATACGACACCAGAGCTGTTTGAATTATATGGCTTTATTGCAGAGGCAGTTAAGGTTGGATGCACTCATTTTATTGCAGAGGTGTCTTCTCTTGCAGTTAAGCAGGGACGAATAGCAGGTCTTACATTTGATTTGGGAATCTTTACAAATATTTATCCAGATCATATTGGAGGAAATGAACATGCCTCTTTTTTAGAGTATGCCTACTGGAAAAAAAGATTTTTTAAGAATTGTAAAAAAGTACTCTTAAACAGAGATGATCCATTTTCATTTGAGATTGCAGCAGACAAGAATGGTGTTTGCAGTTGGTATTCAGCGAGTGTTTGTGCAGATGGCTATGCATCTGAAATTGAAAAAGATGTCGAGATAGACGGATTATACCAGCATTTTTTATGGCATTGGCAAAAAATGCCTGCAAGAAGTATAAGCTTAAAGCTTCCGGGACTTTGCAATGTCAGCAATGCAGCAGCAGCGCTTTCTGCTTTTTGCCTGTTAACATCAGATGAGCAATATGATTCATACCAGTTGGATTTTAGTACATTTTCCGTTCGGGGGCGCTTTGAAATGGTGGATCATTTTCAAGGCGGGACGATTATGATTGACTATGCACATAATGAAGCCAGCCTGAAAAATCTGCTGGAATCACTTCGGGCATATCATCCAAACAGAATTTTGTGTATGTTTGGATGTGGAGGAAACAGAAGTGCCGTGCGACGCAGTGCGATGGGGCGCGTCAGCAGTGAATTAGCCGATTTGACAATTATCACGCAGGATAATTCCAGAGACGAACCATTTGAGCAAATTTTAGCTGATATACTTTTGGGTGTGACAGGCGACTATGTGGTAATACGGGACCGTAAAGAGGCTATAGGCTACTGCATGAGCCAGATGAGGCCAGGCGATCTTCTTGTACTTGTTGGGAAGGGACACGAAGATACGCAGGAAATCGCCGGAAAGGTGGAGGCATTTTCTGAAAGAGATATTGTGGAATCTATCGAAAAGACAAAGAAAGGCAAGGTCAGCAAGTGATTAATATTTGTATAAAAGATATTGTAGAAGCAACAAAGGGAAAATTGCTGTGTGGAGATGAAAAGCAGCAGATCGATCATCTTTCCATTGATTCAAGAAGCAGCCAGGGAAATGACTTGTTTATCCCGATCATTGGGGCAAAAGTAGATGCACATCGTTTTATTGACGGTGCATTTTCAGTTGGCTGTGTGGCAACTCTGACAAGCGAGCATGACAGCATGGATGATCCGAATCACGCATGGATTCGCGTGGAAGATACTGTACTGGCTCTCCATGAGATTGGAAAGCTCTGCCGCAGCCGTGTTACTGTGCCTGCCATTGGCGTGACAGGAAGCGTTGGAAAGACAACGACAAGAGAGATGATTGCTTATGCGCTTTCAGCAGAAAAGAAGGTATATAAGACACAGAAAAATTATAACAGCTCTGTCGGTCTTCCAATCACCATGTCTTTGATGAGCAACGACTATGATATTGCAGTTTTAGAGCTAGGAATGAATGTTCCTGGAGAGCTTGGCACTATAAGTGAAATTGCGCAGCTTAAGATGGCAGTTCTTACAAATGTAGGAGTTGCTCATATTGAGTTTTATGGCTCACAGGAAGCAATCTGCCATGAAAAGTATACGATTTCAAAGGGCTTTGGAAAAGAGGGTCTTTTGATTGTAAATGGAGACGACGAATTGCTGTATAAGTTTAGAGAGTCTACAGGTTATCCTTATGTTTTGTACGGAACAAAAGAGTATTGTGATTATAGAGCAGAGGATATTCATATGGAAAATGGCCACTATGCATTTACATTTGTACATAACGAAATGCGTGTGCCAGTTGTATTGTCTGTTTTGGGACAGCACAATGTTTTAAATGCTACAGCAGCACTTGCGGCAGCACATTTAAATGGTGTAGATGTGACATTGGCAGCTAAATCTCTTTATACATTTACTGGTTTTCAGAATCGTTTGCAGATCATGGATGTAAAAGATTATAAAGTTATTGATGATACATATAATGCAAGCCCGGCATCTATGGTGGCAGGAGTAAATGTATTAGGCGGCTTTGAAACGTCTGGCAGAAGGATTGCAGTTCTTAGTGAAATGCGTGAGCTTGGCGAAAATACTCTAAAGTATCATCGAGAGGTTGGCGAAAAGATAGCATCAGAGCCTATAAATGAGCTTATCGTAATCGGAGATACAGCAAAAGCAATTGCAGATGGTGCAAGGCAAAAAAATTGCAGCTATTTAGTGCATGAATTTGATGACAAGATGCAGGCAGCAGAATATTTAAATCAGAATTTAAAAGCAGGCGATGTTGTTTATTTAAAGGCGTCTAACGCAATCGGATTAAAGGAAATTACAAAATATCTGATGGAGCAGTAAGGAGGCTTTGGTGTACGCAGACATAGTAATTGATATTTCACACGAGTCGCTTGACAGGCCATTTCAGTACCGCATTCCAGAAAGTCTTGTGGGGCAGGTTCAGCCTGGAATGTGGGTACTTGTCCCATTTGGACGAAGGAATACGCAAAAAAAAGGCTTTGTTTTAAAATTAGGTACGAAAGCTAATATTGATCCTGACAGGATTAAGGAACTTACAGAAATTATTTCAGATGACAATTCATCAGATAAGATAAGAATTGCACTTGCCGTTTGGATGTATCGGGAGTATGGCGGAAATTTGATTCAGTCACTTCGTGTTGTTATGCCAGCCAGAAAAAATGTACGTCCGAAGCAGGTAAGCTTTCTTGTGCGCACATCAGATGAAAAACGTTTTCTAGACTATCTTGATCTTGCAAGGAAAAAGAACTGGAAGGGACGCGTGCGTCTGATGGAGGCTCTTCTTTGCAGAGACTATATTTCATCTGCTTTTGCCAGACAGCAGCTAAAAATTGCATCAGATGCAATTAAAGCTCTTGAAGAAGAAAAACTGATTCAGATTGAGACAAAGCGTTTTTACCGAAGCGTGCTGCCAAAAGAATCTGCCAGCTTAGAAAAAAAACAGTTAAATGAAGAACAGCAAGCTATAGTAGATAAGCTGATTTCTTCCTATCAGGCCGGAGTGCGCACACCGGCCTTACTTTATGGCATAACGGGAAGCGGAAAAACAGAAGTGTATATGCATCTGATTGAGTGGATGATTCGTCAGAATAAGCAGGTAATTGTTCTGATTCCAGAGATTTCGCTGACATATCAGGTGATTTTAAATTTCTATAGCCGTTTTGGTGAGCAGGTTTCTATGATCAACTCAAGACTTTCAGACGGAGAGCGAAGTGATCAGTTAGAGAGGGCAAGAAATGGAGAAATTTCAATTATGGTTGGACCGCGCTCAGCACTGTTCACACCATTTTTAAATCTGGGTCTTATTATTGTAGATGAGGAACAGGAAGGTGCTTATAACAGTGAGCAGATACCTCGCTATCACACAAGAGAGACAGCAGACAAGTTGGCACAGCTAACAAATTCTCTTCTTCTTCTTGGGTCAGCGACGCCTTCAATTGAATCATTTTCAAGAGCTGAATCAGGTGAGTATCGCAAGTTTTGTCTGACAAAACGTGCTGTATTAGGAAGCTGCCTGCCAAATGTGCAGGTTGTGGACATGCGAAAAGAGCTTGCGTCAGGAAACCGCTCTGTTTTTTCAAGAGAGCTTCGTGAAAAAATGGAGGAATGCCTGGCAAAGAAGCAGCAGATGATGCTGTTTATCAATCGCAGAGGTTTTTCGCGTGTAGTCAGCTGTCGTTCATGCGGAAAACCAATTGAATGTCCGCATTGTGATGTTGCATTGACAGAGCATCTAGGAGATAAGCTTGTTTGCCATTATTGTGGTTATACAAAAGCGATGCCGCGTAGCTGTCCTTTGTGTGGTTCACCATATCTGGCAGGCTTTGGTCTTGGTACACAGAAGGCAGAGATGATGATTAAGGCTCAATTTCCATCTGCACGAGTGCTTCGTATGGATATGGATACGACTTCTAAGAAGGATGGTCATGAGCAGATTCTTGATTCATTTAGAAGAAGAGAGGCTGATATTTTAGTCGGCACACAGATGATTGTCAAAGGCCATGATTTTCCAGGTGTTACGTTGGTTGGGATTTTGGCAGCTGATATGTCACTATATAATTGTGATTTTCGAAGCAGCGAGCGTACATTCCAGCTTTTAACGCAGGCAGCGGGACGTGCAGGGCGTGGAATGGAGCCTGGAAATGTAATAATTCAGACATATGATCCAGAAAATTATAGCATTCAGACAGCAGCTAATCAGGATTATGAATCATTTTATCATCAGGAAATTCGTTTTAGAAAGCGAATGCAGTATCCTCCAATCGGCTGGATGTGCGAGGTAATGGTTGTTTCTGCAGAGGAGAAACTGGCCAATCAGTGGATTTGGCAGGTACAGTTGTTGATAAATAGAAGATTTTGTGATATAATTAAAATAATTGGGCCTTCAGATGCACCAATTGCAAGGCTCAAGGATATGTGGAGAAAGCATCTTTATATAAGAAGTAGCGATCATAAAGCGTATTTAGAGGCTATGGAGCTTATTCAAGAGATAACAGAACAGGCAGCTGTACAGAAAGTATCTATTTTTGTAACTGTCTGCTGATACGTTTTATTGTGATATGAGAGAGGAGTACAATATGGGAATCAGAACAGTTAGAACAGAGGGCGATGAGTGTCTTCGCAAGGTATGCAAGCCAGTAAAGTCTGTAAGTTTAAGAACAAGAATTTTAATCGAGGATATGTTTGATACAATGTATGAGAGTGGCGGAGTAGGCTTGGCAGCTCCGCAGATCGGTGTATTAAAGCGCATTGTTGTTATGGATACCGATGACAATCAGCATGTATTGATTAATCCACAAATTTTAGAGGTTAGCGGTGAGCAGACAGGCTATGAGGGATGTCTTAGCATTCCTGGAAAGAGCGGTATTGTAACAAGACCTGATTATGTAAAGGTAAAGGCATTAAATGAGCGCGGAGAGGAATACGTCTTAGAGGGCGAAGGTCTTCTGGCAAGATGCATTTGTCATGAGTGCGATCATCTTGATGGTATTTTGTACAGTGATAAGGCAGAGGGAGGTCTGATCAATAATGAAGATTTGCCGGAGGATGAGGAAGAAGAACTGTACGAGGATGCTTATGAGGAATTTACTGAAGAAGAAATTCACAAATAAGAAAATCAAGACAAAGGAGTGGTTGGTTTGAGAATTATTTTTATGGGAACACCAGATTTTGCAGTTCCGGTATTACAAAGTCTTATTAATAGCAGACATGAGGTTGTTGCGGTTGTCACACAGCCAGACAGACCAAAGGGCAGAGGAAAAAATATGCAGTTTTCACCGGTAAAGGAGTGTGCACTTGCACATAATATTCCTGTGATGCAGCCAGTAAATGTGAGTGTGCCAGAAGTTATAGATGAGCTTCGTGCCTATGAGCCAGAGTTAATTGTAGTTGTCGCATTTGGCCAGTTTGTTACAAAGAAGATTCGTGAAATGCCAAAGTATGGCTGTATAAATGTGCATGCATCTCTGCTTCCAAAGTATCGCGGTGCAGGTCCGATTCAGTGGGCTGTTATAAATGGCGAAAAGGAAAGCGGTGTTACGACAATGTATATGTGTCGTGAGATCGATAAGGGTGATATGTTGCTTAAGGACACAGTCACACTTGATCCTAAGGAGACAGGAGACAGCCTGCATGATAAGCTTAGCATGATGGGCGGTCCGCTTCTTTTGAAGACAATTGATCAGTTAGAGGATGGAAGTGCAGTTCGTATTCCGCAGTGCGAGGAAGAAAGCACATATGCACCTAAGCTTGAAAAAACAATGGGAAATATTGACTGGACAATGGATGCTGATCGTATTGAGCGATTAGTTCGAGGCTTAAATTCATGGCCAGGTACCTTTACAAAGATACATGGAAAAACAGTTAAGATTTGGGATTGTGATGTAGTTTGTCAGGAAACGCTTACAGAAAGTCAGGCGGCAGCTACGCCAGGAACTGTTATTGTCAGTGAAAAAGATCAGCTGATTGTTAAGGCTGGTAATGGTGCATTGTCACTTCGTATGCTTCAGCCGGAGGGAAAAAAGAACATGACAGTTGATGCTTACCTGAGAGGTTATCCAATTGCACAGGGAGAGTTATTTACACAGGTGTGAAAGGCATAAAAATATAACATCACGGAGGTGAAGTGTATGCCATATTATTACTGGGATCCTACTTATATACTTGTTTTAATTGGTGCACTGCTTTCAGTAGGTGCATCAGCATTAGTAAACAGAACATTTAATCGTTATTCATCTGTCTATGCAAGAAGTGGTCTGACAGGTGCGCAGGCTGCACAAAAGCTTTTACACTCACAGGGCATTTATGATGTGCAGATTCAGCACATATCAGGCAGTTTGACAGATCATTATGATCCGCGAAACAAAACGCTTAGTCTTTCAGATGCAGTATACAATGCAACAACTGTAGCTGCTATTGGTGTTGCAGCTCATGAGTGTGGTCATGCAATGCAGCATGCGAAAGGCTATGTGCCGCTTTCTATTCGAAGCGCACTCGTTCCAGTTGTCAATTTTGGTTCTTATTTGTCATGGCCGTTAATTGTAATTGGTCTTTTTATTAACAGTTCCACAGGCAGTCTATTTTTAAATGCCGGACTGTTGTTATTTAGTTTAGTTGTATTGTTTCAGCTTGTAACGCTTCCTGTAGAAATCAATGCCTCCAGACGTGCAGTGCGTTTACTTGATCAAGAGCATATACTGATTGGTGACGAAGTTGGACAGACGGCACGTGTGTTAAAAGCAGCAGCATTGACGTATGTAGCTAGTGCAGCAGCATCTATTTTACAGCTGCTTCGTCTTTTGATTTTAACAGGAGGAAGACGCAAAGATGACTGAGACAAAAAAAGAAAATGAGAGAGAGATTGTGCTGGCAATTTTAATTGAGGTGTTAGAGAAGAATCAATTCTCTCATATCGTGATTCGTCAGGCACTTGATAAATATAGTTATCTGCCTCAAAAGGATCGTTCTTTTATCGCGCGTCTTTCACGAGGCTGTGTAGAGCGAAAAATTGAGCTAGATGCAATAATTGATAAGGCAGCATCTGTAAAGGCTTCTAAGCAAAAGCCAGTTATTCGAAACATTTTAAGAATGGCTGCTTATCAGCTGAAATATATGGATGTTCCGGAGCATGCAGTTTGCAGTGAGGCTGTCAAGCTTGCAGCAAAGAAAGGTTTTTGGTCATTAAAAGGATTTGTCAATGCTGTTACGCGAAAGATGGCAGTACTCATTCCAACACTTGACTGGAGCGATCAGCTATCTGTCTATTATTCTGTTCCGCAGTGGCTTTATGATAAGCTGCTTAGCTGGTATCCAAAAGAGAAGGTAGCAGCATATCTTGAAGCTGTTGTTTCTCAGAGCGGCCATCCAATGTATGTGCATTGTCATACAGGAAGATACAGCATAGAAGAAATAGTTTCGTCTTTAGAGAAAGAAGGTATTTCTGTAAAGAAAGCACCTTATGCAGACGATTGTCTTGAACTAACAGACGCAGGTGATATTCGCCGTACAAAGGTATTTCAGGATGGTCTTATTCAGATTCAGGATATAAGCTCAGCACTGGCAGCTCAATGTGTTGCACCACAAGAAAATAGTTTTTGTATTGATATGTGCGCAGCGCCGGGAGGAAAAAGCATTCATCTTGCAAAGGCGAAAGGCGGCACGACGAAGGTGTTAAGCCGTGATATTTCATGGGAAAAATTGGAACTGATTGAAGAAAACAGAGTGCGCTGTCATGCCGATAATATGCAGATTGAGCAGTGGGATGCATGTGTGCCTGATGAGGAAAGAAAAGAGACAGCAGATTATGTACTGGCTGATGTGCCATGCTCTGGTCTTGGTATTTTATCAAGAAAACCGGATATTAAGTATCAGCTGACACAAGAACGTCTGACTGAGCTTGTAAGCTTACAGCGAGAGATTCTTGTCAATGCAGCTAAGCTTGTAAAGCCGGGGGGTGTTTTAGTTTACAGCACATGCACAATAAATCCAGAAGAAAATGAGGAAAATGTTCGTTATCTTTTAACACAGATGCCATTTGAACTTGAAAGTCTGGCTCCTTTTATTAAGGAAGAAATCGAGGGCAATGATCCATCAAGCGGCATGCTGAAGCTGCTTCCAGGACAAAATCAGTGTGATGGCTTCTTTGTTGCACGGCTTCGCAGAAAATAATATTCAGGAGAACGAAATGAAAGAAGATATTAAATCTATGACATTGCCGGAACTGACAACATGGATGAGTGCTCTGGGAGAGAAGGGGTTTCGGGCAAAACAGCTTTATAACTGGATGCATAAGAATCTTGTTTCTTCCTTTGATGAGATGACCAACCTTTCCGGCGCATTGAAAAGCAAATTGAAGGAGCAGGCTGATTTTGTTGTATTAACGCCTGTTGATGTGCGGATCTCCTCAATAGACGGAACAAGAAAATATCTGTTTCGTCTCCAAGACGGAAATGTGATAGAAAGCGTTTTGATGCGTTATCGTTTTGGAAATTCCGTCTGCATTTCCACACAAGTCGGCTGCCGTATGGGCTGTCGTTTTTGTGCTTCTACACTTGATGGATTGGTCAGAAGCCTTCGCCCAAGTGAGATGCTAGAGCAGATCTACAGGATTCAAAAGGATATTGGAGAGCGTATTTCTAATGTTGTTTTGATGGGATCTGGAGAACCATTTGATAATACAGAGAATGTATTTCGCTTTCTAGATTTGATCTCATGCGAGGAAGGATTAAATATTAGTCAGCGAAATTTAACTATTTCGACTTGTGGTTTAATTCCTGGAATTGAGCAGCTTACAGCGCGTCACAGTCAGGTGACATTAGCACTTTCGCTTCATGCACCAAATGATACGGTGCGAAAGGAATTGATGCCGATTGCAAACAAGTATCATATTCAAGATGTGCTGGCAGCCTGCAAAAAGTATTTTGAGGTTACAGGACGGCGCGTTACGTTTGAATACAGCCTTGTAGCTGGTGTCAATGACAATGAAGATGAGGCAAGACAGCTTGCAGCACTTTTGAATGGCTTTCCTTGTCATGTCAATCTGATTCCGGTGAATCCGATTAAAGAAAGAAATTATGTTCAGTCTGGACAGGTTCAGATAGAGAAATTTAAAAAATTGCTTGAAAAAAGTGCAATACATGTTACTATTAGAAGAGAAATG
>OFLY01001308.1_pt1 | contig 15491 bp, 15 predicted proteins | sample 1541161 | NCBI WGS metagenome assembly OFLY01 (sample SAMN04209247, study PRJEB22552) | human gut metagenome | biome: gut; material: feces | host: Homo sapiens | place: USA: Oklahoma | reverse complement strand
AATACAGCCCCCTGGGCAACAACGACCTGCAGAAGTTCCTGGAGAGCCAGGACTGTGAGGTGAACTTCCCGGGCCTGATGGGCTTTGTGCAGTACTGCATCTTCAATATGGGCGAGGATCATGTCCTTTACGGCGGCAAGCTGGCCGTCAAGATGGGCACGGATCAATTGCTCAACTGGCTGGACAGTGTGGAGCGTGCCATGCTCAAGGCCACAGCCGATGCCGGGTTCTACGCCTCCGGGCCCTTCAAGGAGCTGGTGGAAAAGCCCCACGGCATTGTTTCGCTGGGGGCCAAGATGGGCGAGGGCTGGCTGCTGACCGCCGAGATGATCGAGCTGGTGCAGGGCGGCTACGGCAACATCGTCTGTGCCCAGCCCTTCGGCTGCCTGCCCAACCATATCGTGGGCAAGGGCATGGTGAACAAGATCCGTGCCCTGTATCCCAGCGCCAATATCACCCCCATCGATTACGACCCCAGCGCCACCCGGGTCAACCAGGAAAACCGCATCAAGCTGATGCTGGCAGTCGCCAAGGAGCGCCTGAACGCCCCGGCGCAGGCTGCCCCCCTGACGGCAGAAGAGATTGCCGGTGGGGCTCCCCGGGTCGAGACCACGGTATAATTCTTTCTAAACAGCAACACTCCCCTTCGGGCAGGACCGTGTGCCGCACGGCTCCGCCCGAAGGGGAGTGTTTTTTGTCTCAGTCGCAGAGATACCGCCGCTCGAACTCCTCAGCCGGGATGGCCTTGGAGAACCAGAAGCCCTGCGCGCCGTCGCAGTCCAGCGAGCGGAGGAGCTGCACCTGCTCCTCGGTCTCGATGCCCTCGCAGATGACATTGTAGCCCAGCCGTTTGACCAGATGCACGATCTCCCGCAGGAAATCGGTGCCCCGCGCGTTGGAGCTGCACCGGGTCAGCGCCTCGGCTCCAATGACCGAGAGATCCTTGGGCGAGAACTTGGGCTGGAGGTACAGTTTGAACTCACCGTTCTCAAGCGCCTGCGGCAGGCCGCTCAGCAGCTCACCGGTCAGGGTCTGCTTGACCTCCAGCTTTTTGTCAAACTGGACAGCAGACACGCGGGTGTTGCTGTGCACCTGCTTGCGGGCAAAGTTTGCCTTGTCGATGGCGGCAGATGCACTCAGGCAGCCGGGCTCAATGGCATACACACCCATCCGCACCCGCAGGCGTACCTCCGGGTAATGCTGGGCCTGATACTGCTCAAACCGGCGGCAGAGCGTGTCTGCATAGTGGAGCGGGCCTTTCTCGTCGCGGCAGGAGAGGTAGAGCACGAACTGGTCGCCCATCACCCGGCACAGGAAGCACTCGCCCCAGTGGCGGGCAGCCTCGATGAGGAAATCGCTGAATTCCTTCAGCAGCTGATCACCGGTGGCGTAGCTGTATTTTTCGTTGAAGTATTTGAAGTTCTCGAAGTCACAGTAGAAGATCTGGAAGCCCTCGGCGTAGCCGCCGATGATCTTGTGGAAGACCTCCTCCTTGAAACGGGAAAAGGCCAGCAGGCCGGTCAGCCGGTCAAACTCGGGGGCAGAGGTCATGCCGCGGCTCACGGCGTTCACGGCCAGATGCTTGCTCAGGTAGGCGTTGATGATCTTGGTGATCTCGCCCAGCTCCCGGCGGTTCTGGGGAGTCCAGTACCGCTTGCTGCCGCACACCACATAGGCAATGGCACCCTGATACTCGCCCTCGCCGTACATGGCAGCGTAGACCACTGTCTTGGCCCCGCCCTGCATCAGCAGTGCGCGCCCCTGCGGCGAGTACATCCCCATGTTGTCGGCCTGCAGCACGGTGGTGCCGTATTCATCGTAGCTGTGGAACAGGGTCAGGAAGTCCTCCTTGGTATAGGATTCACCGTTCAGAGGCACCGGCTCCGCGCGGGGAGAGGTCCACTGGAACTGCCGGGAGATGCTGCGTTCCCGGATGCGGGTGTCCACAATGGTGATGCGGTCCAGCTGCAGCCGGATGCCGACGATCCTCAGGAAGAGGGGAATGGCGGTCTCAAAGCTGTTGTTCTTCTCGAACAGTTCAAAGGCGGTGGAGATCAGGTCGTTGTGCAGGTAGCGTGCATCGATATCGGCCGTTTCCGGGGCGGCAGGAACCGCCTGGGCGTAGCGCCGCAGATTATCGCAGAATACATACTGGTTGCGGCCGTTCTGCTTGGCCTGATACAGGGCCCAGTCCGCGTTTTCGAACAGCTGGTCAAAGGAATAGCCCGCTGTGTTTTCGGGCAGGAAGCAGGCACCGATGCTGCAGGTCATCCGGTAATCGTTTTCCCAGAACTTCACCTGCTGCACGGATTCCGACAGCTGGCGGGTCTTCTGGAGCAGGGTGGTGTTGGGGATATCCTTCAAAAACACCACGAACTCATCGCCGCCGAACCGCACCAGAATGTCGCTGGAGCGGAACAGGGTGCGCAGCAGCCGGGCAAACTCCTGCAGGACCTTGTCGCCGAACAGATGGCCGTAGCAGTCGTTGACGTTCTTGAAAAAATCCAGGTCGATGACCAGCATTCCGCAGGAGGCGTAGGGATCTTTGGCCTGCAGATAGCGGTCAATGAGCTCCTTGCCGGTGCGGTTGTTATACAGCTGGGTCAGGGAATCGTGGCGGGCCTGCTCCAGCAGTTCCTGGGTCTGATTCTTCTGGTCGGTGATGTCCTTTGCGTAGCCCACATAGAGCGTGCCGCGGGCGGGGTCCTCGACCGGGCGGGCATCCACCTCCCGGGAATAATACACCCCCTCCGGCGAGACAAAGCGCATCTCCAGCGGGCCGTACAGCTCACCGGTGAGCAGGGCGCGCATCTTCCAGCGGTCCTCCGCGAAGATCGTGGCGTGCTCCGGCTTCTCGGAGCCAAGGTAGGCATCCAGTGTCTCCAGCGTGCGGCTCCGGGTATCGCAGACCCGCAGCTGATCCAGACGGGGGTCATATTCCAGCAGGAAAAACCACCGATGCACAAGAAACTGCATCAGCAGGGGATTGTTGATGATCGAATCGATAAACCGAACAGGGACATCCATGGCTGATTCCCCACTTTCCGCTTTTTAACCAGTATAACAAAATATGGAAGATGCATCAAGACGAAACACAAAAATTTCATGGAAAGTGAAAGAAATTTTACCGAAAGTTCTGTCTGGAACGGTTTCGGTGCTCCCGCTCAGGCCGGAACGCCCCACAGCTCGATCGTGGCACCGGCGGCAAGCCGGACGTTGGTGTCCACGGTCAGGGTCAGCCTGCCGAGCTTCTGGCTGGCATCCACATTCTGGCCGCCGCTTCCGGCAGGCAGAACGACCGCAGGCGGTGCACCCGTGGTGCCGGATGCGGCAAAACAGAGATACTGGCCGAAGCAGGGAAATGCCTGAAAGCTGGCAAAGGTGCGGGTGGGCGGGCTGGACATCGAGCTGCTGGCAGCACAGGGGGCAGAAGCACTGAGCAGCTGAGCACCATCGCTGGTGCTGCAAACCCAGTGCAGCGTGCCCTTGGATTGGCTGCTGCCTGCCTGAAACAGCACCTTCAGCGCCTGCAGTTCGGTGGGAAAGGTGCGCTCAAAGCTGGCAGCGGCGGCGTTCAGGGACACCTTTTCCAGCAGCTCCCACTGGCCGGGATCGCTGGGGTCACCCTTTGGGCCCTGGGGGCCGGGTTCTCCCTGCGGTCCGGGGTCACCCTTTTCGCCCTGGAATGCACCGCTTTCCACAGCTGCTTTCAGCCGGTCGAGCAGGGCCTGCCAGGCGGGCGTGCCGGGCTGGGGCAGGGAGCTGTCCTCAGTGCCGGAATTTTCGGCCACGCAGTAGCACACGTCCGCGCTGGTCAGGGTGCGGGTGCCATCGGTGCCCTCAAAGGTGATGCGCCCCTCCCCGGGCACAGCCGTGATGAGGGCAGGCACTTCCACAAGGCCGTCCACCACCAGCGTGGAGGGGGCAGCGTTCCCATCCGGCAGGTGCCAGAAGGCCCGCAGGGTCATGCCCTGCCACTCGCCGTCGGCTTCCACCCGCAGGGCGTAGATGCCCCGGTTTCTGGTGTAGCCGAAGCGGAGCAGGCCGTCGTACCCCTGCAAAGCAGCCCCGCCGCCCGAGGATAAATGGATCTGACGTTCGATCATACAGTTTCACTCCTTTTGTCGTGTTTTTTTTTTGCGTTCAAAAAGCTTGACTTTGGTTAGAGTTTCCGGTAAGATTGTGAAAAGACCGCAGATGGTTCAGTGGATAAAATCTAACCAAAATCAGCTTGTGAGGCTATAATATCTGATTAAATTCAGAAAGTCAAGGAAAAATCTGAATCCGGTTAGAAAACCGGCGTTCTGCACAAGAAGGAGTGCAAAATTTGTGTTTTATGACTGCTACACGGCCCTGTGTCAGGCCAGAGGAATCAGCCGCAGCCGGGCAGCGCAGGAGATGGGCTTGAGCAACTCCACAGTGACCAAATGGAAAAACACCGGGGCGATCCCCTCGGGTGAGACGCTGGCCAGAGTATCTGCCTATTTCGGTGTGCCGGTGGGGGAGCTGCTGGGCGAAGCCGTCCCGTCGGTGCAGGAGGAACGGAAGCTGCCCGAAGGAGCTGTCCCATTCAATCCCGCCCTCACGGCTCCGCTTCTGGGCACGGTGCGTGCAGGCCTGCCCATGTATGCGGAAGAAAACATTGAGGGCTACATCCCCATCACCCGGAAGGACGGGGCACGGTACTTCTGGCTCCGTGTCCGGGGCGACAGCATGAACGCCGTGGGCATTTCGGAAAACGATGAGATCCTGGTGCGGGAGCAGCCGGAGGTGGAAAACGGCCAGCTTGCCGTGGTGATGGTCAACGGCGATGAAGCCACCGTGAAATATTTCCGTCAGGAGGGGAACCTTGTGGTCCTGACCCCCAAAAGCTTCAACCCCGTGCACCAGCCCCAGATCTATGATCTGAAACGGGTGCAGGTGCGGGTGGTCGGCCTTGTGGTGGAGTGCCGCAAGGTGTTCTGAAAAAAGAAGATGGCCCCTGCGGGGCAGAATAGGAGGCTCGCTATGAAATGGAGGACCGTTCTGTGCACAGCACTGTTTTTGTGCGGTACCGTGCTGTTTTCTGCCTGCGGCGGGGGAGAGATGCCCGCGCCTGCGGAACCGCCCGCTTCCAGTGAGGTATCGGCTCCCTCTCAGCCGGAGGAAGTGCCCGCCCCCTCGGAATCGGCTTCTTCCAGTGAACCGGAGCCGCTTCCGGAACCGGAACCGCCCAAACCGTGGGATGGCATGGTCGTCCCGGAAGGCTGTAAGGCGGAGTGGAAAATAGAGCAAGGCAAGCTGGTATTGGTCAGCTATGAGTTTACGAATGGGGCAAATGTGCTCCTTCCGACGGGAAAGCCGTACAGTATCGGTGCGAACTGCTTTATGAAAAATTGGAAACTAACCGGGATAACGATTCCAGAAGATGTGGTTGAAATTCAGCAGTCTGCATTTCAAGAATCCGGACTAAAACAGATTTACATACCAGCCAGTGTTAAGGAATTGAAAAACGATATATTTGCGGACTGTTATTCACTTACGACTGCAACAGTTGAAAATACACCAATGACGGGTCAGCGTATATTTGCTCGATGTAGTGTCCTGCAAAGTGTGCAGCTTGGCGAGGGTGTGATCCGGATTGAAGAAGGCGCATTTGAACATAGTGGCCTGAAAAAGATCACTCTGCCGGGAACATTGTCGAACGTAGAGAAATATGCATTTGATTACTGCAATTTGAAAACGATCGTTTATAACGGTGATTGGGAAGCAAAGAAGAGTACACTGACAATTGGTGAACAAAACGAGGCCTTGTTAACTGCAACCCAAAGTTAAGCCACCAAAAACAAACGCCGTCTCTTGTGCAAAAAGGCAAGAGACGGCGTTTTTGCGTGGAAAAGTAGAAGCAAAAAAGCAGCGATGAATCGCTTGTTTATCAATTTGACCGGAATTCGGGCAACAAAAAACCTATAAACCTATTGACATTCTATGGAAATGGGTATATCATACGGCCAACGGAAACAAACATCCGCAAGATCAGGAGAAAAGGAGGGGAACAGACATGGACTGGAATGTGATGGTGCAATATCTGCCGCAGTATGAAAAAGCGGCCTGGCTCACCCTGCGTCTGGGCGTGGCCGGTATCTTCTGGGCCATCCTCGTGGGCCTTGTCTGCGCCGTGCTCCAGTACGAAAAAGTGCCGGTGCTGCGCCGTATCGTGGGCGCTTATATCCAGCTCAGCCGGAACACGCCGCTGCTGGTTCAGCTGTTCTTTCTGTATTACGGCCTGCCCAAGATCGGCATCAAGACCAACGCCGAGCTCTGCGGCATTGCAGGCCTTGCCTTTCTGGGCGGCAGCTACATGGCCGAGGCCTTCCGCAGCGGTCTGGAAGCCATCGAACCCATCCAGACAGAAAGTGCCCTGAGCCTTGGCATGAGCCGGGCGCAGACCTATTGGTACATCATCATCCCCCAGACGGTGCGGCGGCTCATCCCGCTGTCCATCAACCTCATCACCCGCATGATCAAGACCACCAGCCTGGTGTTGATGATCGGTGTGGTGGAGGTGCTCAAGGTGGCCCAGCAGATCATTGAGGCCAACCGCACCGCCAGCCCCAACGCGGCGTTTGGCATCTACCTCACCGTGTTTATCCTGTATTTTCTGGCCTGCTGGCCCATCAGCCTGCTGGCCGGTTACCTCGAAAAGAAATGGAAGTGACTGTTATGGCAGAGCCGATCCTGATTGTAGACCATCTGGTAAAAAGCTACGATGGCAAGACCAATGTTCTGGATAATGTCAGTTTTGCCGTCAAGCCCGGTGAGGTCATCGTTGTGGTGGGTCCTTCCGGCTGCGGCAAAAGCACCCTGCTGCGCTGTCTGAACGGTCTGGAGCCGGTGCAGGCGGGCCGGGTGAAGTTGGGCAGTGAGACGGTCGCCTACGGCGGCAAGAATCTGGCGGCCCTGCGCCAGCGCATCCTCCTCTTCTGCCGCTTCCGGCTCTGTCGCAGCTGCGGGCAGTGACGTGTTCCGCACGCTGGACGAGATCAAGGCGGACGGCACCGTGAACATCGGCGTTTTCTCCGACAAGAACCCGTTTGGCTATGTGGATGAGAACGGCGAGTATCAGGGCTATGATGTCTACTTCGCCCGCCGCCTGGCCGAGGATCTGGGCGTGGAAGCCAACTTCGTCTCCACGGAAGCCGCCAACCGCATTGAGTATCTGCAGACCGGCAAGGTCGATATCATTCTGGCAAACTTCACCGTTACGCCCGAGCGCGCTGAGGAGGTGGACTTTGCACTGCCCTACATGAACGTTGCACTGGGTGTCGTCTCTCCCGACAGCAATGTCATCACCAGCCTGGACAACTGGAACGCCGACGATCAGATGATCGTCATTTCCGGCACCACCGCCGAGACCTACCTGACCAAGGAATATCCCGACATTCCCCTGCAGAAGTATGATTCCTATGCAACCGCCAAGAACGCGCTGGAAAACGGCAATGGCGTAGCATGGGCCAACGACAACACCGAGGTCATCGCTTTTGCAAAGCAGAACTCCGGCTACACAGTCGGCATCCCCTCTCTGGGCAGCCAGGATACCATTGCCCCCGCTGTGAGCAAGGGCAACACCACCCTGCTGGACTGGATCAACGACGAGATCAAGAGCCTGGGCGAAGAGAGCTTCTTCCACAAGGATTACGAGGAGACGCTGGTGGATACCTACGGCCTTGACTATGAGGATGAGCTGGTCGTTGAGGGCGGCGAGACCAACGCATAAATCTGAATTTTAAGATGCAGTAATGAGAAACACCCCGTGCAGAAATGTACAGGGTGTTTCTTTTGTGTGAATCTGTGCAACGATGTGTTGACAATGTTGCACAATATGAATATAATAAAAGTGACAAAGGAGCGTGAGAGTATGACGACGGTAAGTGTCCGGATGGATGAGAATCTGAAGCGGGATTTTGATGAGATCTGCAATGAACTGGGCCTTTCGATGACAACAGCCATCACCATGCTGGCCAAGAAGATGACGCGTGAAAAACGCATTCCGTTTGAAGTCTCGATGGATCCCTTTTATAGTGCACCCAATATGGCCGCCCTGAATGACAGCATTGAGGAAATGCGTCAGGGAAAGACTGTAACGAGAACGCTGGAAGAGCTTGAGGCTATGGAACATGAGTAAGATCACCTTCACGGAGCGGGCCTTTGCGGAATATCTGTATTGGCAGTCTCAGGATAAAAAGACGCTGAAACGGATCAATGCATTGCTCAAGGATATTTCGTGCAGCCCGTATGAAGGCATTGGAAAACCGGAAGGGCTGAAAGAAAATCTCAGCGGGTATTGGAGCCGCCGGATCGATGATGTGAACCGGCTGGTCTATCGCATTGAAAATGATCTGATCGAGGTGTACCAGTGCAAGGGACATTACGACGATTGAAGCAAAAAAACGAGGACGGCCAATGGCTGTCCTCGTTTTGCTGTATCTGGGGGATTATACTTCCTCGGTCTCCTCGTCGTCCTCCTCGTCGGCGAGAGCTTCTGCATGGATGCGCTGGCGCAGGCGGGTGCGGAACTCCTCGGCGGGGATGCCGCTCTGGTTGGGGGTCAGGTCCGGGGCGGGCTTGCCGTCAGGCAGGTGGGCACCAAAGGCCGGCACAAAGAAGAACTTGCGCACGACAAAGATCAACGCAATGGCACCCACGCTGATGAGGTTGTCCAAAGCCGATTCGTGGCCGACCACCATGTGGCGGGCAATGGCGTAGAGCAGCACTTCCAGGCTGCTGCCGGGGCTGTGTTTGGCCAGCATCTTGATGAACTCCACGCCGATGACAATGTCCAGCGCCCGCTCAAGGAAGCCGCGGATCTCTACATCGTTGCCATCAAACAGCAGGCCCGGCATCCACTTGAGCAGGGGAATGAAGCTGAGCAGCAGGCCGATGAGCACCAGCCCGGACAGCACGATCTCCAGCAGGGTGGCGGCCTGAATGATGTAGCTGCGCAGTGCCTTGCGGCTGCGGCTCTCAACGTGGGAGGAGTGCGGGGGGGCGGAAGGATGGGACATGATGCGGCATCTCCTTTGCTCAAGATCGTGAAACGAAAAAAGCTGACAAACTTTTCTTAAGTCTAGCAAAGGATTTGAGCAAAGTCAATGAAATGTGCCGAATTTTCTGGGAATTACTGGACGGCTACATAGCCGGAGTGCTCAATGCAGGAACGGCCTGCATCGGTGGAGAGCCATTCGTAGATTCTGCGTTCCGGGCTGTCGGCAGCGGAATCCTGCAGGATGGCGGCATAGAATTCGTTGCACAGCGGGTAGCTCTGGTCGGCGATCGTCTCGTTGGAAGGGGTCACGCCATCCACGGCCAGCAGCCGCAGGCCGGGCTTGGAGTACATCTGGTCGATGTAGTAGTAGACCGAGAAACCGATGGCGTTGGCAGAGTTGTTATACTCTGCAATGCTGTCCACCAGCTCACCCATGGCGGTGGGGGCCAGCTCGGTGGGGGCCTCCATCAGCGGGCCGCCCTGGATCAATAGCTTCTGGAACAGGGTCTGGCTGCCGGAGTCCGCCCGCCGCTGGAAGGCAATGATCTCCTGATCCTTGCCGCCCACATCCTTCCAATTGGTGATCGTTCCGGCGTAGATGTCCTTGAGCTGCTGCCGGGTCAGGCTCTGTACAGGGTTGTCCTCGTTGACGATGAACACCAGCGCGTCCCGGCCAATGGCCTTCTGCTCCAGCGGGTCACCGTCTGCCTTCAGCTCCTCCTTGACGGATTCCGGGGCCTCGTAGGCGATGATGAGCCTGACCGAATCGCCGTAATTGTTGCCGTACAGGCCCAGGTTGCGCCAGGCCTGGGCCGTGGTGTTGGTGGTTACGGCACTTTGGGCGGTCTCCAGATCCATGCCGGTGGTGTCGGCCATGATCTGTGCGATCAGCGGGATGCAGGCCGTGCTGCCATCCGTGATGGGGAATTCATCCACGCTCAGGATGGGCTGTGCGGGCACTTCACTGGCGGCAGAAGAGGCAGGGGCCTCAGAATCAGGCTGAGACGGTGCCGCCCCCGAATTAGAGGAGGCAGGCACGGTGTTGCAGGCGGAGAGCAGGGCGGCGGTGGATGCCAGACCCAGACCGGTCAGGAACGCGCGGCGGGAAATTTTGACAGTACGCATGGAAAAACCTCCTTAGAAGAAACCGTTGTCCATTTCGTCGTTGCTGGAAGCGAAGATGCTCTCGGCGTAGAGCCACTGGCCGGTCAGGTCCATCCAGCCGTAAGAAAAGCCCTTGCTGGCGGCAAACACACCCTCCGGCAGGCCGTTGGCTCTGTCGGCATAATAGGTGCTGCAGCTGCGCAGCCCGCCCACGACGACATTGCCGTCGCTGTCCAGGATGTCATACAGCCAGCTGCTGCCGGGGCCGTTGCAGCAGCCGTAGAAATAGAGTCCATCGGCTGTGGAAAACAGGGGATAATAATGGGTGTAGGTTTCTTCCAGCGTGCGGGGATCCAGCGTTTTGTGGGTGCCGTCCGGCCCACAGATCTGGATGGCCGTGTTCACATAGTTGTCGTTGTCGTCCTGCGCGACCCAGACCCAGCCGTTTTCGGCATAGATATGGGCCCGCACTTGGTTCTCCACCGGGTCGATGGCGGTGTCGGTCAGCAGCACGCCGGTCTGCCGGTCGAACACCCGCACGGTGCCGTCCAGGGCGTAGATGGCCAGCGTGGCATCGTCGGTGCCCACATCGTAAAGTTCCTTTTCCTCGCCGGTAAGCAGATCGTGGAAGCGGTACCGCCCGGATGCCTCCGGCTCTGTGATGGCAGCACCGGGCAGGTAATACCGCACCGGCTCATCGAACTCACAGAGCACCGCGCTTTGTTCGGTGCTGGCCAGATCGACCAGCTGATATCGGCCGCTGTTGTACAGGCAGACCGTACCCGCGCCGGTGTACTGCTGGAATCCGGTCAGCTCCTCGCCGGTGGTGGGGTTGTACAGGCTGATATGGTCGATCACCATGTCCTCGTCTTCGGAGTAATAGTCCAGTTCCAGCCAGTCTGCCGGGGACGAGATCTCGTTGTAGGAGTAGCTCAGGCTCACGGCGGCGCACAGCGGCTCCTGCCGGATCCGGTTTCCGTCCCGGTCCTGGATCTGCAGCGCGTAATAGCGGGTCAGGTCATCGCCCCAGGTGTTCTCGTCCAGGGCCTGAGCTGGGGCGTTGCACAGGTTGAACGCCAGCGTTTCCCCCGCGATCCTGCAGCCGTAGGCATTTTCCGGCACGGTCAGCTCCTCGCCGGTGGCAAGGTCCAGCACCCGGCAGTCTCCGGCGGCGTGGTGCAGCGCGGGGGAGTAGGCCATCTGTTCCGGTGCGGTCAGGACCAGCAGGCTGCCGGTCAGGACGGCATCGTAGGCACGGTCAAAGGTCAGGATCTCCTTGCCGCTGCGGTCGCACAGGGCGGTTGCCCGCCCGGTGGGGGTGCCGGGAGCTGACCACTGCCGCAGATAGTACCGCACGGTGCCGGTCAGGGTATCCGGCACCAGATACACGGTCTCGCTGCTGGCGGCCTGATACAACACGGTATTGCCGCAGAGCACGGTATTGCCGCCGTTGGAGCCGTTGCTGTACAGGATGCGCAGCTTGCCGTCGTCCAGTGAAGCTGCAGCGGGGCCGGGCGCTTCCTCAGCCTGCGCGGGCTTGGAATCGGGCAGGGGCGAGGCCGGAGGCAGCAGGGAGCAGGAGGCCAGCAGCCCTGCCGCGGCAGACAGGCTGAGCACTGCACAGCCGATGCGGAGAACAGAACGTTTCATAAGCGTACCTCACAGGTTTGGCAGAATTTAACTTTCCTATCCTGATTATAATACGAATAAACCGGACGTTCAATTGCAATCGAACGTCCGGTCATGGTTACAGTTTTGTTACAGGGGCGCTTCAGGCCTTGGCAGCATCGGCTTCGTCCATCCGCACCAGCTGACGCAGGAAGGGGAAGAGGAAGGGCACAGTGACAAAGAAGGTGAGAACATCGGCGATGGGCTGGCAGATCTCAACACCCAGCAGCCCAAAGGCCCGGGGCAGGGTGAGGATAAGCGGGATGAAGAACACGCCCTGACGGCAGCAGGCCAGAAAGGTGGCCCGGCCCGATTTGCCGATGGACTGGAACAGCATGTTGCCCGCCACGATCACGGGCTGCAGCAGCATGGCAAAGCACTGGTAGCGGAAGGCAGGCAGGGCCACGGCGGTGACTTCGGGATCATCGCGGAAAAGGCGGATGAGGGTCTCGGCATTGAACCAGCAGACGGTAAGAATGACAGAGAGGAAGCAGAAGCTGGCTGCCATGGTGAACAGGCAGGCCTGCTGCACCCGGTGGTACTTTTTGGCACCATAGTTGAAGCCTGCCACCGGCTGAAAACCCTGACCGGTGCCGATGGCCACCGAGATGATGAACATGAAGATGCGGGAAACGATGCTCATGCCGGCCACGGCAGCGTCGCCATAGCCGCGGGCGGCGATGTTCAGCAGCATTCCGCCAATGCTGTTCAGGCCCTGACGGCCAAAGCTGGGCATACCAGTCATCAGGATGGTGCCGAACTCCGCCGGGCTGCGGGTGACTGCCGTGATCCGGAACTGGCTGACCGTTTTGCCCCGCAGGAACATGGACAGCAGGATGCAGAAGCTGATGGTCTGGCTCAGGGCCGTGGCAAGGCCCGCACCGGCGGTGCCCATGCCCAGCCCGAAGATGAACAGCGGGTCCAGCGCAATGTTCAGCAGGCCGCCGGTGACCAGGCCGATCATGGCAAAGCTGGCCTTGCCCTCATAGCGCAGGATGTTGTTCATCACCAGACTGGACATCATAATGGGAGCGGCCAGCAGGATGTACCGCGCGTAGGCACAGGCATGGGGCAGGATGGTCTCGGTGCTGCCCAGCAGCATCATAAAATCGGGCAGGGTGAGCAGGCCCGCCACTGTGATGATGCCGCCGAACACCAGCGCCGTGAAGAAGCTGGTGGAAGCAAACCGGGTGGCGGCATCGGTGTTCTGGCTGCCCAGGCTGCGGCTGATGATGCTGCCGGAGCCGTGGCCCAGCATGAAGCCCAGCGCCTGGAGAATGGCCATCAGGCTGGAAACGATGCCCACCGCGCCGGATGCGCTGGTGGAGATCTGGCCCACAAAAAAGGTGTCGGCCAGATTATAGATGCTGGTGATGAGCATGCTCAATATCGTGGGAGCCGCCAGACTCAGGATCAATTTCGGGATGGGGGTCTCCGTCATTTTGCGGAACTGCTCCGCACTGCGGTCGGCATTTGCCATGAAAAAACCTCGCTTTCTCTTTGACACGATCTTTACAAAAAAAATTCATCCCCAGTATACCGCAGGAACTGTTTTGTATCAACCAATTCCTTGCTGGGGTTATTGCAGCAAAAGACCGCCCTGCCCGACGGCAGAGCGGTCTTGGGTCATGGAAAGAAAGCAGAACGTTACAGAGTCTTGCAGAACTCCTTCAGGTAGGCGCGGAAAGCCTCGCCGATCTCGGGGTGCTGCAATGCCAGCTCCACCTGAGCCTCCACCACGCGGAGCTTGTTGCCCATGTCGTAGTGGGTGCCGGTGAACTCCACAGCGGTCATGCCGCCGCAGTTGCGGGCATACTCGGCCATGGCATCGGTCAGCTGGATCTCGCCGCCTGCACCGGGTTTGGTGTGGGCGAGGATATCGTAGATCTCAGGGGTCAGCAGCACACGGCCCAGAATGGAGTAGTTGCTGAACTCCTGGCCCTTCTTGGGCTTTTCAATCATGTCATCCACAAAGAAATAGTTGTCGTGGATGGGAGTGGTCTTCAGGCTGCAGTAGCGGCTCACATCGGCCCAGAGCACAGCGGAGACACCGGCAGCCGGGCGGCCGAACTCCTCATAGGCGCGGATGAGCTGGGCGCAGACAGGGTCCTCGCCCCAGATCACGTCGTCACCGTAGATGACCACGAACGGGTCGTCACCGGTAAAGGCCTTTGCCATGCTCACGGCGTGGCCCAGGCCCAGCGTCTGCTTCTGGCGCACAAAGAAGATGTTGGCAAGGTTCGAGATGCCCAGGCACTCCTCCAGCATTTTTTCCTTGCCGGGGGCGGCCAGCTTTTCTTCCAGCTCGGGGCTGCGGTCAAAGTGATCCTCGATGATGCTCTGGTTGCGGCCCAGAATGATCAGAATGTCCGTGATGCCGGACTTGACGGCTTCCTCCACCAGATACTGGATGGCGGGCTTATCCACGATGGGGAGCATCCCCTTGGGCATGGCCTTGGTGGCGGGCAGCACACGGGTGCCCAGACCGGCGGCAGGAATGACAGCCTTCGTAACTTTTTTCATGGTTCGGAACTCCTTCATCATATCATTTCAGGCTGAACGCTCAGCCGTAGACCAGATGGATCAGGGCATCCACATTGGGGCCAAGCAGCAGGGTAAACGCGCTGCCGATGACCATGAGCAGGACCAGACAGCCGAGCACGGCAGCCCAGCTGGTACCGCCCTGGGCGCAGAGCACGGCTTTGCGCTGTGCCGCGTCCGGGAACTCCGCGCGGATGCGGCGGATCTTTTCGGCGGCACTCTGGCGGTAGAGCCACTTGCCATACAGGCCGCGCACGATCATCAGCAGGAAGCTGAGCACCGAGCAGACCCGGGAAAGGGTGAGCAGGGTGGAGGTGGAAAGCCCCGGGGCCAGGCTGCTGTCCGTGATCTGCAAAAGGTCAATGAAGGTGGGCAGGGCCAGCACCAGCTCGGCGGCCAGAAAGGCGAACGCGGGCTTCCACGCCTTGCGGTAGAAGAAATAGAACGGGCCGAACAGCATGGCCGAAAAGCTCATGGAGGTCTTGGTGTGGGACAGCTGCATCCGGCAGTAGGCGCTCAGGTAGGCAGGGGAGGCCGGGCCGATGAAATCCGCCCAGTCCTTGCAGGGGATGCCGTCCATGACCTCTTCCTTGCCAAAAGCCGCCTGATAGGTCTGACGCAGCGGATCTACCTGCGGGGCTCCGGTCTCCTGGAACTGGCGGTAAAAGGTGGAGTAATCAAACTCCTCGCTGTGCTCATCCGAATCGACACGGTCGGCGGGCTCCTGTGCCCCCTCCGGAGGCAGGGCCGCACCGCAGCAGCGGCAGACAGATTCACTGCGCAGGGTGCGCTCGCCGCAGGCAGGGCAGGTGCACAGCTCACTTTCCTGATAAGGGAACTTCCACTCGTATCCGGCGGCGTGGGCCGGGGCATGGATGCAGCGGCCGAGCTTTTCGTAACAATCGCGGTGATAAGGCGCGCCGCAGTCGGGGCAGACAACGATGTCGTCCTGCAGTGTCAGCGGCTTGCCGCAGCCCTCACAGGGGCAGCCATAATATTTGGGCATAAGATCCTCCCGGTATGCTAGTTGAACTTATTATACTCTCTTAAAAGAGAAAAGAAAAGGCAAAAATCTTCAAAATTCCAGTAGGTTGAGTATTTTTCCTCTTTACTTTATCATGGATTCTGGGTATACTAATGAAGTATCTGTGTA
>OFLY01001307.1_pt1 | contig 15512 bp, 9 predicted proteins | sample 1541161 | NCBI WGS metagenome assembly OFLY01 (sample SAMN04209247, study PRJEB22552) | human gut metagenome | biome: gut; material: feces | host: Homo sapiens | place: USA: Oklahoma | reverse complement strand
GGTTTGCACCATCCACACGTGCTGCCTCGTACTGCTCCTGATCGATGCTGGAAAGAGCTGCCAGATAAATAATGGAGTTCCAGCCAATTCCCGACCATATATCGGAAAGGACATAAATAGTTCGGAAATATGCTGGATTAGCCAGATAATTTTGTGCCTTTCCGCCAAATAATACTGCTACCTGTGCAAACAATCCATCTTGCATACAAAATGTTTTTAAGAGTCCACATAGCACAACCATAGAAATAAAATATGGCATATATGTTATGGTCTGTACTGTTCTCTTAAATGCACTGTTCTTCACCTCATTGATCATAAGCGCCAGAATAATTGGTGCCGGGAAACCGAATAAAATAGTCAGTCCACTAATCATAAAGGTATTTTTCAAAAGTCGTCCAAAATAAGGATCCGTGAAGAAATTCAAAAACCATTTATACCACGGATTAGACCAGCTTGATCCATCAATTCCACGCGTAATCTTGTAATCCTTAAATGCAATTACAAGTCCATACATCGGTTTATAGCAGAAAAGGAAAAGATAAATCAATACAGGAAGAATCATAATATACTTCCATTTATTTTTATGCCAATCTCTTTTCAGCCGTTTCGATAAGGGTGCTTTGTGTCCCTTAGCTACTGCGTTTGCTTTCATAAGAGCCTCCTTTTTTGAATAGATCAGACATGTCTCTGAAACAATTCCGGCAGTGGAAACTACTTTTTCCACTGCCGGAAAAGGCAGATTACTTATTTTAGAATCTTATTTTGCTTTTTGACATATCTAATCAATAACTGATTATGAACGGTTGATTAACGGGCCAGATATCTGTCATATGCAGCCTGACGGATTTCAAGAATCTCACTCAGGTTATAAGACTCAAGATCTTTCTGATACTGCTCCCATACAGCATCATCATTGATATCCTTAGCACCTGTCAGGAATGAAGCGTAGCTTTCATTTACAAAAGTAGGAATATTCTGGGAAATCTCATCAAGTTTATCAGATTCTTCGGTTGTGAAGCTGATACCAACTGGATATCTCCAACCGCTAGTAATCTCTCTGTTCTTCTCTTCATCTTCATCAATATAGAACCAGGTATTATTGGCATCAATTGCAGTCTGGCTATTCTTCTGATACAGAAGGTTAGTAGCCTGAATACAGCAGCTTCCCCATGTCGCGCCATTGTACTTGGTCATAGGGTCAGTATCCTGATCATCCTTTACAAGGCTTGTGAACTGCGGAACACCGTCCTCATCATACTCCCATGATACACCCTCATCACCATAGTTCCAGTAAAGCATACCCTCTTCTGTATATGCATAATTAAGCATCTGTAAGCAAAGCTTCATTGTATCTTCATCTGCAGTCTTTGTTATAACTGTTGTATGTTTTCCAACGCCAGGACCTCCAAAAACAGCAGAAAGAGAACCATCATCTGCTGTCGGGTATGGAATGCCAATCCATGTACCCTCATTTCCAGCAGCTTCCTCTTCCTTGTTCCATATATTCAACTGTCCCATAGAAGTATAGCTGATACCGCACTTGCCATTGTGAACCTTATCCTTAATGGTGGTGTCATCCTCAGTCAGCATATCTTGATCAAGTAGACCTTCACTCCACATCTTATTCATCCAACTGACATAATCACGCCATCCATCATCCGCTGCCCCTAAGCCTACCTTGCCATCATGTACATAATAGCCGTAGTTTGTATTAACCGAGAAACCGGCGTATGCTCCAAATGCGCCACAAATACCCATATCATTGATACGTGTAGCAGCACTATCAAATGTTGCACCATACTTCTCATTAAATACACGGATTACATTCTCAAACTCAGAAATAGTCTTCGGAATTTCAAGTCCACACTCTTCCAGCCAATCTGTACGAACAACTGGTCCTTCGTATGTATCATTCCAACCGCCATCCTCACGGAAGAATCCAAATGTATAGTAACGACCCTGGTCATCCTTCATCGCCTTGTCATATGCCGGGTTAGTCTGCAGGAATGCATAATAATCTGGTGCGTACTCCTGAATATAATCAGTCAGATCCCAGATGATCTCGTCATCAATATACTGTGCTGCATTATCCATTACATAACACTGCATTATATTTGGAAGACTAGACGGATCTGCCATCAATGTGTTTGTGAATGTGTTTGCATCAGAACCGGTAGTCGGGAAACTCCAGTCAATATTTACGCCAAGATTCTTCGCCAGACCAATATGGAACGGTGATTCAGATGCATCCTTAAATTTTTCATGAGGCACAATACCTTCCTGTGCATACCAAGAAACGCTCTCAATATCTGTCTCAAGAGGATAAGTGATGCTGCTTGTCTTCTCTTCTGCTGCTGCAGGCATAGCGAACATTGATGCTGCCATCGCTGTCATTGTGATGGCGCTAACCATCTTCTTCATGTTTCTTTTCATGTGTGTTCCTCCCTTTCATGACAAAACATAACAAAACCCAATACCACTATTTGCAATAAGAATCAGGATTATTTTTCCATCTTCATCGCAAAAAAATTCAATTTCATTTGGTTTTTGTTTTGTTATTTGTCATATTTTTATTGTTTTAAAACTGTGTCGCAACCATGATCATGAATTTTTCACAATCATTTTTCATTTTTCTCAAAACGTTTTGTTTGATTATATTATATCAGCACTTTTTTATAAAACATTGCTTTTTAAGTGTAAAATATGTGTTTTTGTGTTCTTGACAACTTAAAAACTCATCAATATAAACATTATTTTCAACTTTTAATCCCTTTATTTATAGATTTAGCTTTACCATATAGATAGAATCATCACTTTTTCCATATTGTTTTGGCGAGCATCCAAATGTTTTTGTAAAGCTTTTTATGAAATGTGCATAATCTTTAAATCCGCTCTCGTAGCATGCCTCTGTTACAGATGCACCTTCTACAAGAAGCTTCTGCGAATATACAAGACGCTTTGAAATAACATAATTCCACAATCCATATCCTGTGCTTTTTTTAAACTCATGGCTCAAATAATAACGACTGACATTTAAAGCATCTGCAATATCCTGCACAGAAATGTCCTCCGTCATATGTACATTAACATACTCAAGCGCCTCACCGACAAGACCTGACACACTTTCCCAAGGTCCAGCTCCTTCTGCCTGACGCATTTTCTGCGAGAGCTGCAAAAGCAGAATCTGAAACCACGCAGAACTTAATAGATCTGCTCCAAACTCCTTTTTCTTCCACATTTTCTTCATCTGCAGCTGATTGCTTATAAACTGCGCCATCTCTTCATCTGAAAGATGAAGAATGTGTGTCCTATTCTTATGAAATACTCCTAAAAGATTAGTCTGCGCCGTTGACAATTCCTTTAACATGCTGTCTGATACGTGGATCACAATGCGCTCATATTCAGTATTATCCCCCAAAAACATACGATGCATCTCACGTGGACTTACAACCACCACATCACCATATTCAAGTTTTTTTCTTCTTCCTTCAATCCAGCACTCCGCATTTCCGCGGATAAATACTAATAACTCATAATGAGCGGAATGAATATGAAGCCCCCACTGCTGCTGCGTTGTAGTCGGATGTGTAATTTCAAAGTTATTCTGAAAATCTGTCACCTCATAGGTCTGACATTTCTTTTTATTTCCAAATTCATCCATAAAAAAAGCCCCTTTCTTCAAAATTTGTATTTTGTCAGCCGTATTGGGACTATTATACAAATTTCCGAAGAAAAAGGCAATTTTTTTCAAGTTTTAAACATCAGTTAGGTTACTGTTCATGCGTCCGGCTCGTGAAATCCATTCACCTTCGGGCTTGCCACAATATTGGCTTATCTATGAACAGTAACTCATTTTGCCTGAATAGTTACGCTCGCATTTGTAAGCGTATTATCTGATGAAGTTACTGTAAGCTTTAGTTCTCCCTTACTTTGTCCTGCACGAATTACTGCATAAGCCATTCCATTAAATGCATGACGTCCCTTAGTTTCCTTCCACTGCTCATGACACGCTGGATCACCATTATCAATTCCGATGATCTCTGCATCACCCTCCAGTGTAAAATCGAGTTCTGGGCATGCATCAAAAACAAGACGTCCCTCACTATCCACAATGCGAACCTCAGCCTGCACAACACTTCTTCCATCGGCATCTACACTTGTCTTATCAACTGTCAGCTTAATTGCTGCTGCCTCACCTGTTGTCTCTACATTATAGCGGCATACTTCTTTTCCATCGTGATATCCGACTACCTCGATTTTTCCAGGCTCATATGGAACATCCCAGCTTAAGAACAAATCATCTGTGTTGGCTGGTCTTCTATATCTGTCAAAATGACCATAGCGCTCAGTCATTCCATAGCATGGAAATCCTTTTGACTTCATGCCAAAAGAACGACCATTTACAAAAAGCTCTGCATCCTCACAGTTCGTATAGCAAATGACCGGAAGCACTGTTCCCTTTTCCAGCTTTAAATTCCAATGCGGGCACAGATATGCAAATTTTTCCTTCTGGTTCCATACACTTTTATAAAAATAGAATGCATCTTTTTCAAAACCACAAGTATCCAGACAACCGCAGCCTGCTGAACGCTGAGGCCAGTTTGCTTCACCCAGATAATCAATGCCAGTCCACATATAATCACCGGCAACAAAATCATGAACCATCGTATAGCGAAGCAGCTTACCTACAGTCACTGCCGCTGTATAATATGGCTTGTTCCAGAATGATCCCGGATCCACCTCAAAGTTGTAGTCGCTTCGAATATATCCGGCTGATGGATTTTCTGTTCCGATCACGCAGCGATCCAAATGCTCCTCGCGGTCTGCATCATACAAAAGCTCTGCGCGCTCTCTCCATCTGCCTACATAATTGTAGCCGACTACATCAATTTTATCCATAAATGCATCGCGAGCTGAATATGGTTCTGCCGCGATCTGATCATGCGCAAGTGTCACCTTTCTGGTCGGATCAATAGTATGGCAGTAGCCGCTCAATTCAACTGCAAGCTCCTCGCCTCCTACTACGACCTCCTCTGGGATCTCATTTCCAATGCTCCAAAGCACGATGCCCGGATGATTGCGGTCACGATACAGCATTGTCTTTAAATCCCATTCATGACACGCATCAAAATACATAGAATATCCATGACTTTCATGAGTATTTGAGCCAATTTCCTTTGCCTTCATCAATCTCCACTCATCGAATGCCTCGTCCATAACATAAAATCCAAGCTCATCACAAAGATCAAGAAGTGCTTCATCCGGCGGGTTGTGTGAGCAGCGCACAGAATTAACACCCATATCCTTTAGCTTTTCGAGGCGGCGTCTCCAAATTTCTGGCGGCACTGCAGCACCGACACATCCTCCATCATGATGCAGACAAACACCATTTAGCTTTACATGCTTTCCATTGATTAAAAATCCCTTCTTTGCATCAAATTCGATATTGCGAAATCCCACTTTATCAGTGCGCTCATCAATTACAGTGTCGTTCTTCTTTAAAATAGTCGTCAGCTCATATAAATACGGTGTTTCGTGATCCCAAAGCACTGAATTTTCGATTTTAATAGAAAGTGACGTTGTCAATTGGCAAAGTGTCTTCGGCACATCTGCGTCCATTCCTGATAAAATAGCCGCATCCAAATCAGCTTCTGTCCAATCATTTTTCAATGTGATATCTTTTTTTGCAGCCTCTTCTCCATCCTGATCTTTTAACATAAATGTCAGACTTAATGAATCATCATCTTTCATACATTCTGATGTATGAAGCGTTGTGCTGATATTAAGATTTCCTTCATCTGTTGTCAAATACATTCCATAGCGGGCAATGTGGATTGGATGACGCTTTTCCAACCACACATCTCTTGTAATGCCAGAACCAGAATACCAGCGTGATCCCGGCTGCATGGAGTTATCCACACGAACAAGAATCTCATTTTCTCCTTCATGCACAAGCGCAGTGATATCCACCTCAAATGGAGTATAACCATAGATGTGACCACCTGCATATGTGCCGTTTACAAAGACACTGTTCTTCATGTAAACGCCCTCAAAATACAAAATAATCTGTCTGTTTTTAATATCAACCTCTGAAATGGTGATTGTTCTCTTATACCAGCCTATTCCAGCCTTCGCATAACCGCCAGATCCACATGTATCTGATTCTGGATCAAACGGATAGTCTGTACTCCAGTCATGCGGCAGCGTTACAGCGCGAAATCCCTCAGATGGTGCTGTTTCCTCTTTTTCATTTCTCTCATCCAGGCAGAATGTCCACCCAGTATGTAATCTATATTTTTCCATATTCCTAATCATGCCCTTTCTGTTTTCCATGCTGCATTCGTGCAGTTGTACTGCAATTTTTCCTGCTCTGCATCGTCTACAAGACCTAAGCCTAATTATCAACTAAACTGTTCTGTAAGCGTAACCGTCTCAATACGACACGCTTTTTTATCATCCATTTTTGGCCATTCCTGCAGGTAGATATGATCTCCCTCATGCAATGGATGAAGCACTGCTGTAATCTCTGTCGGGAAGTCAAAATATCCTAAACTAAAGAGTGCCTTCTGACCTGTATAGAAATAATCGTTTACCTTTCTTCCATTTACAAAAAGTTCCATGCTTTCACATGCATAATCAAAGGAAAGAATACAATCATAGCCTTCCTTACGGCCTTTTCTATTTTCCTTTTCATACTGCACGCTGATCTCATAGATCTTTTCGTCACCATTTAATGTTTCTGGCTGACCGCAGCTGTTTACAAGCTTGCCTGAAAGCTCCTCTGGTGTCTTGGCAGACTGTGCAAAGGAAACACTTGTCTGTACATTTGCACTATTCTTTGCCTGACTTCTCTTGTAAACTGTAAGCTCACCCTCGCCTGCAATCTCCTTAAAATCTGCTGGCAATACATCATTTGACAGCTTCGGGAATGTACGAATAATAGTTTCTTCACCGCCAACTACACGAAGGACACCACTCTCTTCCCATACAAAATCATCTGACAACACAAGATATTCCTGATGATCCTTTAATGTAACTCTTGCTGCTGACAATGCGTCTGCACGGCTAAGATGCAGAACCTTCGCAGGTGTACCATCCCATGTAAACTGTGGGTCTTTATCACCGTAGAATACGTATACATCCTCGTCCTTGCATGAGAGCTTGCAAAGAGGTGTTGCAAGTGCACTCACCAAAACTGCATTTTTAAGCTTCATATTATATGGATAGAATGCGTACTCGCCAGACGCAATATCTGTTTTCGGGAAACAAACTGGCTCACCTTTTGTTTTTCCTTTAAGCACAACATCTTTATGATCGTCCATTGTCAAGCGTCTCTGATAGTTGTTAACAAATACATAGCCATGTGTATCATCATGACGAACTGACACGCGAAGTGTATGTGTATCTCCTGGCTTGACAAAGTCTGGATCAATATCAGCTGGCAGAACAGCTAAATCAGCACCAAAGTCCTGCAAAAAGTATGCGAGCAGACGAATTTCACGGTAATTGTCAGAGATTGTTCCGTACTGACGAATCGGCGCATTAAAATCATAGTTGATCTCTGGGAGATCATTTAAATATCCTGTCGCACGGCTCTCCTGAAGTGTGGAAAGCTTACTGTCTGGATTGCTGCCGCCATGATACATGTAGTAACCTAGCAATGCAACACCGCTTCCAAGCTTTGTAAGCGACATCGCACCAACATCATTTCCAGAAACAATAGGACGTCTGTGCTTTGTCACCTGCAAACCGCCGCCAAGCTCTGCTGTAAGATACGGAAAATCGTTCTCATTGAATGTAACTGTGTCATCTACATGATGATCACTTGCAATCAGTGCATCGTTTCTTATATGGCTAAATACATAATTTGTGTTTGGCTCAATCTCGGTAATGCGCTGATCCCAAGGTGCTTCGCAGTAGCCACCCATAACAGGAAGAAGTCCGCCAGTCGCAGCACCGCCCCAGCCTGTTGCCGTGCAAAGCGGCAGATCAAAGCCGATCTCTCGTGCCATTGCTGTAAGTGTGCGCATATGCTGCTCACCTTTTTCTCCATTGTACCCGCCAACATGACCATACTCATTTTCAATCTGCATGCCAATCACCGGGCCGCCATCCTGATACAAAAAGCCTTTTGCCTGCTCATAGACTTTCTCCCAAAGGCGTCTCACATATGCAAGATATGCAGGGTCATTGCTTCTTAAATCAATTTCATCCTGCTTTTTTTGCAGCCAATCCGGGAAACCTCCGTTTCTTGCCTCGCCGTGAACCCACGGACCAATACGAAGAAATACAGAGATTCCCACTTTCTTTGCTGCTGCCAAAAAATCATGAAGATTTCTGTTTCCTGTAAAATCAAATTTTCCTTCCTCTTCTTCATGATGAATCCAGATGATATAGACGGATGCAATTGACAGACCACCCGCCTTCATCTTGCGAAGAGATTCCTCCCATAAATCTGCACGGTAGCGGCTAAAATGAATCTCGCCCATAACCGGAAACCACGGCTTTCCATCCTTCGTCAGATATTTATTTGTAAAACCATAAGTTGTGCTCATGTTTTCTTTCCTCTCTGTCTCTTATTATTCGTCTTTATATGCTTTTTCTATAATGCTCTCTTCATCAGTCTTCCTTGTACAGCAAAAATCTTCTCACCATACCATAGACTGGAGGTGCACTGATCGTAAGTCCTGCTGTGAGTGTATATCCTTCTTCAATTGAAAAATGGATTTTGGCCTCTTGCCACTCCTTTGTCGGATGAATAACAGCCTGAAACAGCTCACTATTTTGTGTATTAACGTCATTTGTTTTTTCTGCAAACAAATGAACCTCCACACCAGTCGTATCAGTTCCAGCGTACTGCGCCTTCAATACATATCGCCCTGATGCCAGATTTTTCTTTTTCTGGCTAATACGAAATGTAAAGTTTTTTATGCCCTCTACGCGCACCGCATTGACAGGCGGTGCCGGAAATGGATCTTCAAATTCTGGATACAGCTGTACATTTACTCCATCCTTGCTGCTATCTGTCTCCCACTGCGTCAGTCCATCATCCCAATTTGCATCTGCAAAAAGATTCTTTTGACTCATCAGTTTCTCTACAACCTCGATCTCCTGCACTATAGGTTTCGTCCACTCATCATCTAATCCATCGAATCCATTTAATACATCAATTTGACCCTTTACGAAAATCGTGCCAATTTCATCAGCCTTAACTGCCCCTTCATTTTCCCATTTGACCTTGTGACTTTGAATATTTCCGTCGCGGTAAAGCACTTTTACTTCTTCCGGAAGCTGTACATTTTGATGTACCTGTACTGTAAGCCGCTGCGGTTTATAAATCTTTGCCGGAAGTTCTGGCTTTGCATCACCTCTTACAAATTCAAAGGAATGAATTGCTTCCATTGCCTGTCCGCGCTCATCAAGTATTCCCATATTTTCTGCCCATCCGCCTTCATCGCCGCGCGGAATGCACAGTGGCTCCCAATAGTAAATTCCTCTTCCCATTTTATCAGGAAGAGACGCCATGATTGTGTTGTCCATATCAAGCACCATACGCTGTCCCAATGGCGATGCTGCAAAGCCTGCGATCTTTTCCTGAGCTTCATCAATAAAGCCATTTTTGCTCTTTCGCCATGCATGCGCAGTCTCAGCAAGAATAATCGGCTTTTTAAAATCCTGTATCAGCTTTTTAGTTGTTTCCTTCAAATCGTTAAATGTGCCATGCCAAAATGGATAATATGACAGACCGATCACATCAAAGTCAGAAAGCCCTGCTTCAAATGCCCGATCAAACCAATCTTTTAAGTAAAAATAGCGACCGCCCTGATCAAGGTGAATCATAATAAGAAGCTCTTTGCCTCCAATTTCTCTGGTTGCCCTAATTCCGGCATTCACCAAACGTACCATTGATGCATAATCTGGCAGTTCTCCATCCGGGAAAAGAAGACCGCTCCGAATCTCATTTCCAATCTGAACCATATCTGGCATTGCGCCAGCTTCCTTCAACGCACACAGCACCTTATTTGTGTACGTATACACAGCTTCTTCAAGTTCTGTCCCATGAAGATTTTCCCATGCCTTTGGCTTTCTCTGCTGACCTGGATCTGCCCACCAGTCTGAATAATGAAAATCAAGCAAAAAATCAAAGCCCTCTTGTTTGATCTTTTTTGCCATCGCAATCGTACGCTCTAAACTGCAATATCCACCAGACTCCGGCACATTTTCAGGTGTATGCCAGATACGAAGACGCATTGCGTTAACACCATGCTTTTTTGCTAGTTTAAGCGGATCAATCTGTGTGCCATCCAGATCATATGTCTTCATCCCTTTTTCCATATACTCCTGCAAAAACGAAATATCCATTCCCTTATAATAATCAAGCATATTAAAACGTCCTTCCTGCTGACTTTCGAAGTAATATCTCATAGTCTAGCATCGTTTTTTTGTTGTAAAGCTCCCCCTTTAGGCAGTGAATCATCTGTTTTCCGATTGTAATGCCCTGCTGTCTCGCTAAAATGTTAACCGCCGTAACCGCCGGAGTGAAGCAGTCCAGCGTAGCACCATTGTAAAGTGCAGCAATTCCGATATCAAGTGGGATTCGATATCCTTCCGCCTGAAGCCTTGACATCATTCGACTGCAAATGACATCATCTCCACATATCACGCACTCTATTTTATTGCTCATAACATCATGAATTATAGTATCTAATAGCCCCATCCACTTAAAATTGCGAATACACAGCTGCTGTTCCCGTGCAAGTCCATAACGGTCAATTGCCTGATAAAAACCATCAATTCGTTCATGATTAACACGATAAGTTGATTCTCCCAAAATCAGCGCAAACTTTTTATAACCGCAATCAATTAACATAGATGTCATGCGGCGCGCTGCCTCATTATTATTACTGTCAACTTGAATTACATTTTCATCTGCACAGCTTCCCGTCAGCCCAACCGGAATGCCTTGCTTTGTCAAATATTCCAGTGTCAAATCCTCATCATAGCTTCTCATTAAAATCATTCCATCTACTTTGTGATCCTCTACAAGCTGCTTTGCTCCTGAATAATCAGTCGCTGTTCCCGTTGTGATAATCACATTATAATTTTCTGATGCAGCCGCTTCGCTGATTCCAAGAAGGCACTCCTGAAAAAATGGAATACTAGTCGTATACGCATCTGCCGGGATCACAACGCCAATATTCTCTGTTTTCGCCATTTTTCTCTCTTCCTTCGCCTTCTTTTCTCCATATTGATTAGGCAAATTATCATGCGCTGCAACATAAGCTTGAATACGTTCTATCGTAGCTTTTCCAATTCTTCCTTTTCCTGACAATGCTCTGGATACTGTACTTTTTGATACACCAAGTTCATTTGCAATCTCTTCTATTGTCACTTTTCTGCCTCCTTTCCTGTTTTGTAAAGCGTTCAATAAAATAAAGCGGAAAGGGCTGTCAGCTTTGCAGTCCTTTCCGCCTAAATCGCTGTCAGATTACTCTGCCTTTGCTGCGATAAATTCTTCCTTCTGTCTCTCTAACTCATCAAGCACATCCTGAATACCAGCACTCTCAAGTGCTGCTCTAAACTGCTCAATTGTTGCATCTACATCATCTACAAGACCGTTGACTAACGGATTATAGTAGGTCTCGATATTTGCCTCTACCGCTGCCACCTGAGAAGCTACATTAGTGTTATCAAATGTAAAGCCATCCAGAACGTGAGCTGGCTTAATGTTTGCTTCCCACTCAGCCTTCATCTCATCATACTTGTCATCCAGTGCAGTTCTGTCTTCAATATACTCAGTTCTTGTAAGATCTGCATTATTCCAGCCCCAGTTACAGTTGCTGCTTACACCATAGCCAGACTCGTCAATTACCTTATACTGATCATCACCAACTGCCTCCCAGTGCTTGCCCTCGATACCAAGCATTGCAAGATCATATACGTCTGGGTTTGTGTAGAACTCATTCAGAACCATGAGTGCTCTTTCCTTCTTTTTGCTTGCTGCATTGATCGCAACACCGTTATTGATATAAGAATTTACCTTCTTTGACTTATCAGAAACTGGATCAACAAGTGTTACGTTCCAGTCTGGATTCTCCTTATTTGCCTGCTTTGCGTAGGTCAGGCAGCTTCCTAAGTTCCATACCATAGATGCAGTTCTTCCTGTTAACAGACCAGTCTGTCTCTCATCACTAGAATTTAATACATCAGATGACCATGCACCCATGTCTGCCAACTCTTTCATCTGCTTGCAGTAATCAGCAAATCCATCCCAGTCAAGAATATAATACAGATCGGTATCCTCTGGATCCTGTGTATCGTAGAGAACAAGTTCACCGCCCTTTGGAGCACCTCCTAAAGTAGAAAGTCCTTTCTCCTGGAAATACTGATACCATGGTCCGCCAAGGCTTGCATACATGCCATTCTCAGCACAAGCCTTGTAGAATGCCATTAAGCTGTCCCAATCCTTAATCTCATCAATGCCATACTCTTCCATTAAGTCGCTGCGAACTGCCAGAACATCCTGTCCAAACTCGTTTGAATAATTTGGCACCATATAAACTTTGCCGTCAATCTTTGCCTGATCCCATGCCATTTCCGGAACAACGTCCCAGATGCCAGGTGCATAAGTCTGAATATCTTCCTCTGTAAGTTCAGAAAATCCGCCAAGTGCAACAGTCTGCTCATAATGGCACCAACTTGAAGCTGTAAAGATCAAGTCAAAATCCTCTCCACCTGAGAATAACAGAGAATACTTAGTATCATGCTCACCCCAGGATAAGAAATCAACTGATAAAGTACAGTTTAACTTTTCCTCAAGAATCTCATTGATCTTTCCATATACCTCATCAAAATCTGGTGTTCTATCACCAATCAGGTACATCTTTAATTCCATTGGCTCAGATGTATCTACATCAGATGCCCAGATATTGGTGGACTCTTCCTCTGCTGCTGCCGGAACTGCCATTCCAGCCATCATTCCAACTGCCATAGCTGCGCTTAACAGCTTCGCTGCGTTTCTCTTTGCTCTTCTCATAATAAGCCTCCTTAATTTTGTTTGATTTTATTTGATATTGTTTGGTTTTACTTTTTTATAAACTGCATCAGCCCTTTACTGCACCAATTGTAATACCCTGTACAAAATATCTCTGTACAAGCGGATATGCCAAAACGATTGGTCCTGTAACAACGATAGTCAGTGCCATCTTTAATGTCTGCGTTGGAAGAGATACAGCACTTACAACATCACCACTGACGTTTCCGTTTGCCAGAAGCTTTTTATAAGCCTCAATTCCATTTATCTTCTGATATAAGAAATATTGAAGCGGATACATCTCTTCTTTCTTAATATAAAGCATTGCGTTGTACCAATCGTTCCAGTAAGCCAGTGCAATAAACAGACCAACTGTTGCCAATGCCGGCTTGATTAACGGTATAACGATCTGAAACAGCGTGCGGTATTCACTGCAGCCATCAATCTTTGCTGCGTCAATCAGTGATTCCGGAAGTGCCATAATGTAGCTCTTCATAATTAGCAAATTATAAACAGAGAACATAAGCGGCAATAGCAGTGCCAAATAATTGTCCTTTAATCCGAGAGTGTTGGTCATCAAAATGTAATACGGTACCAAACCACCAGAGAACAATGTTGTAAAGTAGAAGAAGAATGAAAACTTGTTTCTCCACTCAAAATCTTTTCTTGCCAGTGCATATGCAGTCATCGTTTGAAGCAAAAGACCTACAACAGTACCAACAGCTGTCAGACCGATTGTGGTTGCATATGCTCTTAATACGACTGATGGATCACGAAATACCGTCTTATATGCCTCTAAGGAAAAATCCTGCGGCAGAAGGCTGAAGCCGTTTTTGTTGATCGCTGCCTCCGAAGAAAAGGATCCTGAAACAATCATGATAAATGGAATCAGACACAGGATTGCCACAATACCCGTAAAGGTGTATGCTACAATATTAAGTGAAAGGATATCCTTGCCATGTTTAATCTTGCTGGCTTTTGTTTTTGAACTCATTGTACGCATCCCCCTTTAGAATAATGTGTAATCCTTGTCGTACTTACTTACAAGCCAGTTTACAAGCACGATAGTGATAAAGCAGAGTACCGACTGATATAAACCAATTGCGGCTGACATACCGAAATCCTGACTGCTGATCAATGCACGGAAGGTCAGCGTATCAATAACATCTGTCTTGTTGTACAAAAGACCATTGTTTCCTACTAAATTGTAGAATAAATCGAAGTTGCCCTTGAAGATACCGCCTACAGAAAGCAAAAGCAGAATGATGGTGGTAGGCATGATCATCGGAATTGTGATCTTGCGGATTCTCTGCCATACATTTGCACCGTCGATTGCAGCTGCCTCATAAACTGATGTATCAATTCCCATAATTGCTGCCAGATACATAACTGATCCATATCCAATGTTCTTCCATACATTAAAGAATACGAGGATAAATGGCCAATACTCAGGCTTTGTATAGAAGGAAATCTTCTTGCCTCCAGCAGAGGTAATCATACGATTCATAAATCCATAGTCGGAACTAAAAATGTTGAATGCCATAACGCCTACGATAACCCATGAAATGAAATATGGAAGGAACATAAGCGACTGAGTGATCTTGCGGTAATGCTTGTTGTGAATCTCCGTTAAGAAAATTGCGACTGCGATCTGCATGATTGTATTTACAGCAATAAAAACAATATTATACAATACCGTATTTTTTGTTACCAACAGTGCCTGACCAGACTTAAAAAAGAAATCAAAATTCTTAAATCCGTTCCATGCACTTCCCCAAATACCACCAGCATATGTGTACTTCTTAAATGCCAAAACGATACCAGTCATTGGATAATACGCAAAAACCAATGTATAGATTACTGCAGGTGCTAGCATAATCAGAAACTGACGATATCGGTACACTTTTTTGAAGAAGGCCTTAGGACCTCTTGGTTTTTTCACCACTTCATTATTCATTGCTTTCCATTCCTTTCTGTTGCGCATTTCATCGCGCACTTTTTATTCCTTCATTGACGTTTTTACCAATGTTTTATGATAGTTACATTATACTTTTTAACTTTTTAACCGTCAATTTTCATCCTGCATAAGTTATCTAATATATTTCATACTTTTTTCACAATCTTTTAATGCAATATCGCGCAATTTTATTATTTATATGTTGCGCACGCTTTTTACATTTTTTATTTTCTTAACACTCTTGCACAAAAATTTATTTTTCGATATACTATTTGAACACAGCAGTAAAGCAAACTGCAACTGTCCGCTTTACATAGTTTTTGAATATCTCTTATTAGAAAGGAGTTTTTCATGAGCCGTAAGAAAAAATATGCGTCTGTCATAATCCCCGCTGTCTCACTTTTTCTTTTACTGTTTCTCTTTTTGCTCAGCGGTCTAATCTCTCTTGGGCAGCAGCTTAATTCTGTCAGTCCCATTCTTTCCTGGCTGTACGGGCTAATTGTTCTTGCCTGTTTGGGTGCA
>OFLY01001306.1_pt1 | contig 15513 bp, 13 predicted proteins | sample 1541161 | NCBI WGS metagenome assembly OFLY01 (sample SAMN04209247, study PRJEB22552) | human gut metagenome | biome: gut; material: feces | host: Homo sapiens | place: USA: Oklahoma | reverse complement strand
GAGCGGAATAACGCAGGTGCTGCTCTGTAAAACCTCTCCGTCATCTTCGCTTCGCTCGATGCCACCTCCCCTGATAAGGGGAGGCTTTGCGGCGGTGAAGTTTTATCGCAACACCGTGTGTTACTGCGAAACGGAATCTCTTTGTCAATGGCTCCCCTTTTCAGGGGAGCTGTCGAGCGGATGCGAGACTGAGAGGTTTACTCTTCCTCGCGGCGCTTCTTGATGACCAGCGTCATCGCACCACCAGCCACAACGGCCAGCATCAGGATGTAAGGAGCATTGTCGAGGATAACGCCGGTATCGATGGTATCATCGCCACGCTGGTTGGTAATAGTAGTGCTCTTCACATCATTAGCAATCGTGCCACTCTTGCTATCCTCATAGGTAGCAGTATACTCTTCACGGCTGTAGTCCTGTTCTTCAACAATATAGGTAACATCCTTGGGAATATTGTTAAACTGAACAAATCCCTTGTGAGCCAGTTCAACGGTAACAGTAGCTTCGTACTGATTGGTCGTGGTGTTCAGCGTCCATGCAGCAGGAGCAATAGACTTTTCGCCATTATTGACATAGGTAATGGTGCTTTTCACAGTCTTGCCAGCAGGAGCAGTGAAAGTGACATCGATGTTAAACTTCTTATCCTTATTGCCCAGGCTACCAGTAACTTTCTTAGTCACTTTGAGAGAGCCAGCAGTATAAGTATTCTCAAACGGCTTATTCTTGTTATTAAACTCCTTGCTGTCATGCAGACCAACCCAGTAGGACAGAGTAGAATCCTCACCATCATCGGCATAACCAGCAGTAATAACCATAATCATCGGGTCAGCTGCGTAATCAACACCAGCGGTATTACTAGGAGTTTCGGTAACAGTATAGTAGTAAATACCAGGCTTCGTGATGTTCAGGTTCGCAACATCAACGGTAAAAGTACCTGTTCCGTCTTCCGTCAAAGCAGTAAATGCAACCGTCTTCTCATCCGAATTAGCCGCCATAGCAGGAATGGTAGTTGCTTCACTCTTTTCAACGGTCTTTTCAGCGCCATTCACCTTTGCGCCCGGAGTTACTGTGAAATTGAAAGTCTCAGCGGGGGCTTTCTTATCTTCAGAACCAACCACCTTATAGTTCTTAGTGATAGTCACCAAGCCATTAGCACCAACATTGGGGGTAGGGCGAGTGGGGGTAGGGCGAGCAGCAAATGCGGGGAAGGACATGGTTGCCATCATGGCAACAGCCACGATACCAGCAAACAGTTTCTTGAGTTTCATGTGGATTCCTCCTAAATATTATATCAATATTTTCAATAACTTACAAGCTCCGCCGCCGCAGCAGGGTGATCACCTTTGCTTTGACGTCGGTGAGGGCCACCGGGCCAAAATCCCGGCTGTCCTCGGATTGCGTGCGGTAGTCTCCCAAGATGAAGACGCTGTCCGCGGGGACGGTGTAGGGGTACTCGAGGGTGTCTTTCGCGTAGGTAGGGTAAAGGATCTCGCCGCTCTGGGCCGAGCCGTTGACGATCAGCGTTCCCGAATCGTCCAGTGCGATGAGGTCGTTCTCGCGGCCCAGGACACGGCCCACCCGGAGCTTGCCGTCCTGCTCATAGAGTACCACGTCGTTCTTGGCGTAAGTGCCCTGCAGCCGGTAGCCGATGAGCAGGTCGCCGTCCTTGACGGCGGGGAACATGCTGTTGCCGGAGGCCTGTGTCAGCAGGAACACCTGCGTGAACAGCACCCACGCGGCTGCCGCCAGCACCACCACCCGGCCCAGTAAACCAAGCGCGTCCCGGCGGTCCTGCGCGGCGTTGCGCCGCTTGTGCAGGGCTCTGCGCCCTGCCGTGAGCGGGTCTTGCGGAGGGAGTGTTTTTGCGGCTTTCGCCATCAACATCCCTCCTCATGGTTCTCTCCGGGAGGGGTATGGGCTTCCAGCAGGGCGTTATACCTTGCTCTCTCGGCCCGGATGGCGTTTTCGTACAGGCCGTAGAGCTCCTCCAGCTTCTTCCACATCTGCACTTCATCCACGCCGCCGAGCAGGTTCTTGCGGAACTTCACCTTGCGGTACCATTCCACGATCTCCAGCTGCTCCTGGCTGATGCAGGCATCCTCCGCGCCGGGCAGGCGCTGTGCGGGCTGCGGGCCTCCTTTGGCTTTTTCTTTTGCCATCCATCCACCTCCTTTCGTGATTTTATTTGGCTTGGAAGTTGGCTTATTCATCGTCGTCGTTCTTCCGTTTCCGGAGGAAGAGCAGCACGCCGCCGCCCACGACGACCACGAGGATCAGGATGTAGGGGAGGGTGTCGAGGAGGACACCGTTGTCGATTTCGCCCTCACGCTCGTTGATGACTGTGATATGGAACTTTCCGTCACCACTCTTCAGCATTTCTTCCGTAATCTTAACGGTAATCGTTTTGCGGTCAGCCTCTTTTTCACCGATTGCCTGAATTTCATCTGTCCCACTCAACTGCTTTCCAAATTCATCTGTGATAATTGCCGTTGTGGTATATCCAGCTGCATTGGTTTCAGTAAGAGTTAAGACATCATTGACAGCCAGCCTCATACCGATTGAATCGTTCGTGGTCTGGTTGTCTACCAAATCAAAATTCGTTCCAGGTTCACCATTTACACTCCATGTGAAGTGGAACTTTTTTTCTTTGTCGCCAAATAGACCATTCACGATTTTGGTAACATAAGCTTCGCTACTGTCTCTAACATACTTTGCATAGAAGTTGACTGTACCATCTGACAATTCGGCACCACTCGGATTATACGGCCACTTATCGTTCTCTATCAACGTACTCCCGTGCGCTTCACCGCTTGAATTTTCAGGATACCATCCAACAAATTTGTATCGTACACCATTAACTTCTTTGGTCTCATCAATTTCCTGATTGTACGTCTGTGTAAATTTGTAATTTTGGATATCGTCTTTTGTGACGATTGCAATGGGATTTACTGCGGTTCCATTTGCATCCAGCGGATAGTTTTTCGCAAACACTCTTTCATAAGTGCTAACACCTGGCTGCTGTACCAAGAATACTGCGGTGAACGACTGCGAACTCTTAATCGTAATGTTACAGTCGATATGATAGCCGTCATTGTTGTTGGAGATTTTGTAAGGATCCAGTATGATTTCTTGAATCGCATCTTTGCTTAACTGCGATTCCTCAATTCCCAAATCACTTGCCAACTTTGCCTTGTAGCCAGTGTTGTCTTTCCAAATCTCATTCAAAACTGTGAAGAATCTACTACCCTCACCATCACTTCGTTTTAAAGTCCACGTTGCTTCTGTGGTGCCATCCGGCCATTTTTTGATGTAATTTTTGACTTCCGATTCAGACAGACTAAGCAGATAAATATTTTTATTGATATTATAAGTAATACTCCATCTGCCATCCTTAGACTTTACATGCTCCGGGCCAGTCTCCCATGTAGCACCTGTGGTATTGACCTCACCGACCCAGTCAGATTGTCCACCACTCGGCAACCACACATAAGTATCATTTCTGTTCGGGTTTTCTGTGGGGGAATTCAGGTAGAAGATCTTTGCCGATGCATTATCATAGGATTGTGCATTGATGGTGAACGTCTTCCACTCAGAGTTATCATCACCCCACCATCTCTTTCCATAATGACAAATTGTTACCGTTCCAGCTTTTTCCGCTGTAATCACCGCTGAACCATCGCTCTTTTTTACAATCGTAACGAGATTCGTCGTCTTATTCCCATTCTCATCCCAGGCATCTCGGACAATCCAGGTATAATTCGAGTGATCCCTGTCATTACATTTTACTGTGATTTTTTCGCCAACAGTCAGCGTTGCATTATGAACGCCTGTTCCAACATCCAGCAAAGCAATTCCGCTTTCCTGAAAATCAGTAACACTCTCAATCACATTTTCGAACGCGGTCTTTAGGGGGTCGTCAAGAGATTCTGCATATTCATAGAATGCATCAAACTCATCTGCGTCGTAGTAGTCGGCCCAGAGCATTACCTGCTCTTCAATGGATTCGCAGGAAATCAACTTAATCAGCATCTGCTGATATTTTTCTTCTTTGTTCTCCTGCTTTTCTTCGGTCTTTCCAGCCTCTTCCTGCTTCTGCTCACTGTCAAGGTTTTCCTCGTCCGTCCACTTCGCGTAGACTTCCACGGTCGTGCTCTCGGAAACGTACAGGCACTCGTCAAACACGAACTTCTGCTCGTCGCCCAGATCGTCGGTGTAGTACCAGCCTGCAAAGGTGCGGCTGTTGCCCTCGGGGTCATCGTTGGAGGTGGGGTTTGCGAACTGGTAGTCTTTCAGGTTCGCGCCGTCGGCGGCGGTCATGATGTGGTAGCAGCCTTTCTCGGTGCCGTACATGGCCAGATACTGTTCCACGGTCATCTCAGCGGTCTCGGCGGCGTCGGCGATGTCCGCGAGGTCGTAGCTGCTCATCTTCTTGAGCCAGAAGTGGTAGATGTTGGTGGGGATGGAGAACGCCGCGTCCACCTGCATCTGGTCGCCATCGGGGAGCGCGGCCGCGTCGTCATCGGGGAACGTCGTGCCGCTGGTGTCGTACTCATAGACGATGTTGCCGCTTGCGTCGGTGGTGGTCTTCGTCGCGCCCTCTGCGGCAGGGGTGTCATCGGCCACGGGGGGCTCGTCGCCCTCGACGGGTTTTTCCACCTCATTGTCCATGGCCGCGGGCTCGTCGTCCACGACGGGTTTTTCCACCTGATCGTCCATGGCTGCGGGCTCGTCATCCATGGCCGCGGGCTCGTCCGCCACGGCGAAGTCATCATCCAGCGCCGTGGGCTCGTCCGCCACGGCCGCAGGCTCGTCGTAGAGATCCATGGGTTCCGGCTCCGTGCCGGGGGCGGCGGCCTCCACTACTTCGGTGCCCGGCGTCTCAAGCTCCGCGCCCGTGCCGTTTGCAAAGGCGGGCAGCAGACAGCTGCACACGAAAATCAGCGCGAAGCACAACGCAAGCACCCGTTTGGCCAGCGGAAGCTTTTTCGCCGTGTGTTTTGCAAGATTTTTACGCATTTTTCATGCCCTCCTTTGGTGTAGAGTCCGGGGTCGTGTCCATTCCCGATGCCTCGCAATAAAAAAAGCCGCATCCGCACCCCGCCTGTCACAGCGGTGTTGAATGCAGCCGAACTATCTTCTGGTTTTCTGGCGTTTCCCTCCGGGGAATGCCAGCACAAAAGACTCCAAGCTTTGCGTCCCCGGCTCACGCCAGGTTTGCCAAAGTTTTCAGTTTTGCGGGATGTTCCCGGCTGCTGGTACTATCCTACACAGTCCGGGATGCAAAAGGTGTCATTCGGTGGCGGGGCGCTGATTTTTCCGCCTGGCCACCCGGCCCTTGCACTGGCATTATTTTACCAAATTTGGCCTTGTCCATGCAAGTGTCCAAATGGACACAAAAACGGAATTTGCGTCTGTTTCTATCCAAAATCAGCCATTTCTTGTAGAGATTGCCCAACAAATCCCCCCAAAAGTTTGTGCACTCCACCAACAAAAAGTTACAAATTTGTGTCTGCTAACCCGTGCGAAACAGACGCGGGTCGGATAAATAAGTATGACTGTACCGGTCGAGTTGGCGGGAGTTTCTGGAATTTTATCCGTTTCCGGGATTTCCCGGAAATGGTGCGGGATGCCAAAGCCTCTCACTTTGGGAGAGGTGTCTGCGGAGCAGACGGAGAGGGCAAGGATGCTGACAAAAAACAAAAAACACAGCGATACAAGCCCTGTTTGTCAGAGACATCGTATCGCTGTGCTTTCGTGTTTTATTTTGCCGGGCTTGCCCTCTCAGGCGCTGGCGCGCCAGCTCTCCCAAAGGGGGAGCCCTTGGCAAGGAGGTGTCGTTTTCGACGAAACCGACTTGCGTTTGCTGGAAAACGTCACGGAATGCCAAAGCCTCCCCTACTAGGGGAGGTGGCATCGAGCGTGAGCGAAGATGACGGAGAGGTTGTACAGAGCAGCACCTGCGTTATTCCGCTCACTCTAAAGGCGTCCTTTGTCCAACCTCTCAGTCTCGCTGCCGCTCGACAGCTCCCCTGTCAGGGGAGCCCTTGGCAAGGAGGGTTCGTCTCCGATGAAACCAAATGGAGCGGCTGCGAAATCATCGAAAACGTGACGGCTCGCCAGAGCCTCCCCTGACAGGGGAGGTGGCATCGAGCGAAGCGAAGATGTCGGAGAGGTTCCAACCTGACTCGCAATTCTCTGAACAAGAACCAACATCGCAAGCTGACTGGAGGTGGGCTGTATCACTTGGCAACGTGTAGCGCTGCGGACAGCCGACTTCCTGATCAGCGCGGTGGTGGTGCTGTTCCTCCTCACGGCGGGCGCTTACTCCGCTTACGCGCTGTGGGATAACAACCAGGTCTATGCCGCCGTGGATAACGTGCAGGGCGAGCTGCTGCAGTTCAAGCCTGCCGCCGATGGCGAGAACGGCGCCTCCTTTGAGGAGCTGCTGGCCATCAACTCGGACGTGAAAGCCTGGCTCACCCTGGACAACACCGCCATTGATTACCCTGTGGTGCAGGGCGAGAACAATTTCAGCTACATCAACACCGATGTCTACGGCGACTTTGCACTGGCCGGCAGCATCTTTCTGGATTCCGATTGTGATGGCAGCTTCCACGATCCGTATTCGCTGCTGTACGGCCACCACATGGAAAACAGCAAGATGTTTGGAGATCTTGACCTGTACAAGGACGAGGCGTTCTTCAACGAGAACACCACCGGCACGCTGGTCCTGCCCGACCGCACCTACCACTTACAAATTTTCGCCTGTCTGCTGGTGCCCGCGTCCGAGGATGCCATCTTCGACGTGAACCAGTGGGACGCAAACCTGAACGGTCTGCTCGATTTCGCACAGGAGAACGCGCTGCACCTGCACTCTGACACGCTGGACACCGTCCGGGCGCGGGAGGGGGCACAGGTGCTGGCCATGTCCACCTGTTCCACGGAGTTTACCGATGCAAGAACCATTCTTCTGGCGTGGATGACAACGCCGGAGCAGTAAAGGAGGGGATGAAATGAAGATCCGAAAATTCGCGGCGGCGCTGCTGGCGCTGGTGCTTTGCCTGAGCCTGAGCCTGCCCGCGGCCTTTGCGGAAGCACAGCAGCGTGTGGAGCTGAAAAACCTGACGGTCAACGTCAAGTGCACGGGCAATGCCATCCCCGACGAGCAGCTCACCATCCGCCTGACTCCCCGCAAAAAAGCCCCCATGCCCGGCGATGCCGCCGCACTGGAAGCGTTCGTCAACACGGCGGACTGCACCCGTTCCAACGGTTATATGACCACCGCCACATTCCCGGAGACATTCGTCTTCACGGCCCCCGGTACCTATGAGTACGAGGTGGCCCAGCAGAAAGGCGGCTCCCTCAACGGCACTTACGACACCCGCACCATGGTGCTCCGTGTCACCGTGAGCTGGAGCGACGACACGCTGGTGGCCGTGGCCAAGGTCTATGAGGCTGGCCAGTCCTCCAATGACAAGGAAGACAGCATCCTGTTCCACAACACGTTCAACAACTCCGCCCCGGACGACCCGTACGATCCGCCGTATATCCCGGGTGACCCCTACATCCCGGACCCGAGGCCCACGCCTGTGGTGCCTGCCCCGGAGACCCCGGTGAACCCGCCGGTCCTGGACGCGCGGCCGGATACCACCCCCACGGTGTCCACGGCGCCCACGGTGCCCGTCGCGGAAACGCCCGTCAATCCTCCGGTGGCTGACGCGCGTGCCCCCAAGCTGATCCAGACCGGACAGCTCAACTGGCCCGTGCCGGTGCTGGCAGGGCTGGGCACCCTGTTCCTGGCGGCTGGCGTGATCCTCCTCACCAAGAAGAAAGAGGATGACAATGCGTAAAGCATCCCCGGGCGTCCTCTGTGTCCTGCTGGGAGTCGTCTTGCTGCTGGCGGCGCTGGGCCTCTACGGCTACAACCGCTGGGAGGACGCTCAGGCCGGCGCGGAAGCCCAGACCGTCGTACAGGATCTACAGGAAAAAGTCGTTGAACAAACACAGAGCGCGGCCTCGGCTCCCGCCATCGACACCAGCTCCCTTGACCCGGAGCTGCCCGTGGTGGAGCTGGACGGCTACGAATATGTGGGCACTGTCTCCATCCCCGCCATTGGCATCGACCTGCCGGTGATGAGCGAGTGGAGCTACCCCAAACTCAAAATTTCCCCCTGCCGCCAGTTCGGCTCCTCCCGCACCGATGATCTCGTCATCGCGGCGCACAACTACGAGTCGCATTTCGGCAAGATCGGCACCCTCGCCCTGGGCGATGAGGTCCGTTTCACCGACATGGACGGCATCGAGAACCACTACACGGTTTCTGCCATTGAAGTCCACGACCCCACCGATGTGGAGGCCGTGGAGCACAGCGGCCACGATCTGGTGCTGTACACCTGCACCTACGGTGGCAAGACCCGCATCGTCGTCTTCTGTGACAGAAGCAATTGAAGACATTCTCGGATTCCATTCCCGCACCCCCGCACCGGAGACGCCCGGTGTGGGGGATTTGTTTTTGTAGGGGCGAAACCTCTCCGACATCTTCGCTTCGCTCGATGCCACCTCTCCTGTCAGGAGAGGCTTTGGCATTCCGTGACGTTTTCCAGCAAACGTGTGCATATCCCCAATTCACACAGGCATATACTATACGGACACAACCAAATGGGTGGGAGGGAACGGTATATGTTTGTGGTAACGCTGAAAAAGGCCGGGCTCAAAAAGGTGGGCGTCGGCGTGATATGCTGTGCGTTGGTGGTGTTCAGCGCGGTGCTGGGGCGGTACATCAGCGGGCGGAGCGTCATGGCGGCCGCCGCGGCCAGCGGCAACAAGATCGAGAGCGCCCAGGACATCCAGACCTGGTTCACCGGCTATGGGCTGGACGTGGACGCGGCCACCATCGCCGCCGATAAGGTCAAGATCCCCCGCAGGTGGGACGACAGCTTTTCGGCATTCAACGGGGTGGTGCAGCAGAGCGGCATGGACCTGACCCGCTACAAGGGCAAGACCGTGGAAAAATGGACGGCCCTGCTGCCCGCCGTGAGCAAGGGCGACACCATGAGCTATGGCGTGCTGCTGGTGTACAAGAAAAAGGCCATCGGGGCCTACCTGCTGGAAAAGCCCTCCGGCGTCGTCACCGGCCTGAAAGACGCCCAGACCGCTATGGCCATGCAGGAGGCCACGGAAGTCTCGGGGGAAGATTTCAGCGGCGATTGGGGCGAGCGCCATGACGAGGAGCTCGGTGCCTCCGGGCAGGCCATGGAGACCTCGGGCGAGGATTTCAGCGGGGACTGGGGCGAGCGCCATGACGAGGAGCTGAACGCCTCCGGGCAGAGCCAGCAGACCTCCGGCGAGCCCGAGACGCCTCTGCCGGAAGCGGCCCGCTATACGGACCTCCCGCTGGACGCCGAGGGGTACCCTGTCGAGTGAGTGGGAAAGTGAACAAAAGTCTTTCCCAAAAGCAGAAAATTGTGCAATGATGGTACTTTTGATAAAAGATTATGTTCAATTATACCAAAATTTTCGCGGAAAAATCGGCAATATGAAAGGGTGCAAAAAGAACGACTAAGGTTTATAATAAGAGTAGTAACATCCCGCAATAAACCAGGGTTTTTATTGCAGACGGGGCCGCGCGGCTGGCCCGTTCCGTGGATGGATGAGTAAGGAGAAAATGATTATGAAAGAATTCCAGTATACCGTTAAGGATGCATGCGGCATCCACGCACGTCCCGCCGGCCTGCTCGTGAAGCTGGTCAAGGGCTACGCAAGCACCGCCACCCTTGAAAAGGGCGGCAAGACCTGCGACCTGCGCAAGCTGATGGCTCTGATGGGCATGGGCGTCAAGCAGGGCGATACCGTCACCGTCAAGGTGGAGGGCGACGATGAGGCCGCTGCCGCAGAGGCGATCCAGAAGTTCCTGAGCGAGAACGTCTGATCGCGTGTAATGTCGTGATGAGAAGCCCTCGCGGGAGACTGCGGGGGCTTTTTCGTTCCCAGACGCAAGAGATTTGAGTGATAAGGAGAAATGAACGATGCAGGTGGGTACCGGTAAAAGCATTCTGAACGGCATTGCCATTGGCAAGCTGAAACTCTACAAGAAAAAGAACACGACCATCTCGGCGGCCGAAGTGGCCGACACCGCCGCGGAGATCGAGCGTTTTGAGGACGCCCGGGCCAAGGCCATCGACCAGCAGACCGCCCTGTACGAGAAAGCCCTTGCCGAGGCAGGCGAGGACATCGCCGAAGTGTTCAACATCCACGCCATGATGCTGGATGATGACGACTTCGTGGACGCCATCAAGGAGATCATCAACGGCCAGCGCCGCTGCGCCGAGTATGCCGTCAAGACGGCAGGCGACAACCAGGCCGCCGTGTTTGCCGCCATGGACGACCCCTATCTGCAGGCCCGCAGCGCCGATGTCATCGACATTGCGCAGGCCATGCTGGACATTTTGCAGGGGGTGGACAACGCCAGCCTGCAGGGCACCGAGCCCAGTATCCTTGTGGCGGACGACCTGGCCCCCTCGGAGACGGTCCGGATGGACAAGAGCCTGCTGCTGGGCTTCATCACCCGGGAGGGCAGCTCCAACAGCCACACGGCCATCCTGGCCCGCAGCATGAACATCCCCGCCCTGATCCAGTGCAAGGATATCCAGGACGACTGGGACGGCAAGATGGCCGTGGTGGACGGCTACAACGCCTGCGTGTATGTGGACCCCACCCCCGACCTGCTCCAGAGCCTCCGCGCCCGCCAGAAAGAGGATCAGAAAAAGCAGGTCCTGCTGCAGGAGCTCAAGGGCAAGCCCAACACCACGCTGGACGGCAAGACCATCAACGTGTATGCAAACATCGGCGGCATGGGCGATGTGGGTGCCGTGCAGCAGAACGACGCCGGCGGCGTCGGCCTGTTCCGGACAGAATTCGTCTACCTCAACTGCAAGGACTATCCCACCGAGGATTACCAGTTTGAGGCGTACAAGCAGGTGGTGGAGAGCCTGGCCCCCAAGAAAGTGGTCGTCCGCACCTGTGACATCGGCGCGGACAAGACCGTGGACTATATGCAGCTGGACCACGAGGACAACCCCGCTCTGGGCTACCGCGCCATCCGCATCTGCCTGACCCGGAAAGACTTCTTCAAGACCCAGCTGCGGGCCTTGCTGCGGGCTTCCGCTTACGGTAACATGAGCATCATGTTCCCCATGATCACCAGCCTGCGGGAGCTGCAGGACGCCAAGGCTGTGCTGAACGAGTGCCGCGCGGAGCTCACCGCCGAGGGCGTCAAGTTTGACCAGAACCTCGAAGTGGGTACCATGATCGAGACCCCCGCCGCCGTCCTCATTGCGGACGATCTGGCCGAGGAGTGCGATTTCTTCTCCATCGGCACCAACGACCTCACCCAGTACACCTGCGCGCTGGACCGCCAGAACGCAAAGCTGGAGCCGTTCTTTGACCCGCATCACCCCGCCGTGCTCAAGGCCATCAAGATGACCATTGACGCCGGTCACCGCCACAATATCTGGGTGGGCATCTGCGGCGAGCTGGGCGCGGACACCGCCCTGACCGAAACATTCCTCCGCATGGGCGTGGACGAGCTCTCGATGAACGCCAAGAGCATCCTGCCCGTCCGCAAGATCGTCCGCAGCCTCGATCTGAGCAAGCCCTCGGCCAAGCAGGTCTGAGCCCCCCTGAAACCAGAAACTTCCACCCCCCGGTGAGGCATTCCCGCCCCGCCGGGGGGATTGTTATCTGGGGGATCTGGCTTGGGAAGAAGAAAATTCACAAAAACACTTTAAAACCGTGAAGTGCTGTGCTATACTGAACAAGACGTGGCTGCCGCGGCAGCCGGGAGGTACACTATGACTCAATTTTTGATCCGCTGCTTCATCAAGCGCCCGGATGATGTGAAAGACGCCGCTGTCCGCACGGCCTACGGCAATCTGGCCAGTCTGGTGGGCATGGCCTGCAACATCCTGCTCTGTATCGGCAAGCTGCTGGCAGGCACCCTGTTTGGCTCCATCGCCATCATGGCGGACGCCCTGAACAACCTGTCGGATGCCTCGTCCAATGTGGTCAGCCTCATTGGCTTCCGGCTGGCGGCCAAGGCCCCGGATGCGGAGCACCCCTACGGCCACGCCCGGTACGAGTATCTGGCGGGCCTCGTGGTCAGCGTCACCATTCTGGCCATCGGCCTCTCGCTGCTGAAAGAATCGGCTCTGAAAGTACTCCACCCCACGCCGGTGGTGTTCAGCTGGCTCAGCATCGGGGTGCTGGCGGCGTCCATCCTCGTCAAGCTCTGGCTGAGCGGCTTCAACCGCGCCGTGGGCAAAAAGATCAACTCGGAGACCCTGATGGCTACCGCCGCCGACAGCCGCAACGATGTGCTGACCACCGGAGCGGTCCTCCTTTCCACCATCCTGTGCAGCCTGACGGGCTACGGCATCATGGATGGCATTATGGGCGTGGGCGTGGCGGCGTTCATCCTCTGGTCCGGATGGGGCCTGGTGATGGATACCCTGAGCCCGCTGCTGGGCGAGAGCCCCAGCCCCGAGCTGGTGGAGCACATTGAGCGGACCGTCATGAGCTATCCCGGGGTACTGGGCATGCATGACCTCATGGTCCACGATTACGGCCCCGGGCACCAGTTCGCCTCCCTGCATGTGGAGTTCCCGGCCGAGACCGACCCGCTGACGGCCCATGACGTCATCGACAACATCGAGAAGGACTTTCTCCAAAAAGACCGGCTGCAGGTCACCATCCATTACGACCCCATCGTCACGGCGGACGCGTCGGTGGGGGTGCTGCGGGCCCGTTTGCAGGAACATGCCCGTCAGCTGGACCCGCAGCTCTCCATCCACGATCTGCGGATCGTGCCGGGGGACAGCCACACCAATGTTCTGTTTGATCTGGTGTTCCCGGCGGGATACACCGGGGACATCGACCAGATGCTGGCAAAGATGTGCCAGTTCGTCAAAGAGCAGGACCCGAAATACTGCTGTGTCGTCAAGGTAGAGCAGAGCTATGCGTCTGCACTGCCGGACAAGAAATAAAAGAGATCCGAAAAGCGAGAGGGGAATGATGATGCTGAACGAAACCTACCGCGCGATGCTGGCCCATAAGAGCGTGATCCGTGAGACCTTTATGTACGGCAAACAGCGGGCTGCCGAGATCGGCTATGAGAACGTGTTTGACTACTCGCTGGGCAACCCCAGCGTGCCCTGCCCGCCGCGGTTTACGGCGGCCATGCAGGACCTGCTGGCCACGGAGGAGCCCATTGCCCTCCACGGCTACTGCCCCAGCCAGGGCGACCCGGGGTTCCGCACCGCCGCGGCAGCCCATCTGGCCAAAACGTTCGGCCTGCCCTATGAGCAGAAGCATATTTTCCCCACCACGGGTGCCGCGGGCGCCATTGCCCACGCCATCCGCGCCGTGACCAAGCCCGGCGACGAGGTGCTGACGTTCGCACCCTATTTTTCGGAGTACGGGCCCTACGTCCGGGGAACGGGTGCCGTGCTGAAAGTGGTGCCGCCCCAGCCGCCCACGTTCCAGCCCAATCTGGACGCCTTTGAGGAAATGCTGACCGAGAATGTCACCTGCATCCTCATCAACACCCCCAACAACCCCACGGGCGTGGTTTACTCGGCGGAGACCCTGACCCGGCTGGCCGAGATCCTGACCGCCAAGAGCAAGGAGTACGGCCACAACATCTTCCTCGTCAGCGACGAGCCTTACCGGGACATCGTTTTTGACGGCAAGACCGTGCCTTACCCGGCGGCATTCTACCCCCACACCCTGACCTGCCTCTCGTTCTCCAAGACGCTGAGCCTGCCCGGCGAGCGTCTGGGCTATGTGGCGGTCAACCCGGCCTGCGAGGGGGCGGACATCCTGGTGGACATTCTGGCCCAGATCTCCCGCTTTACGGGCCACAACTGCCCGCCCAGCATCATCCAGAAAGCCACTGCCGAGTGCCTCGACGTCACCAGTGATCTGTCCGTCTACGAGACGAACATGAACCTGCTGTACGATAAGCTCACCGAGCTGGGCTTTGAGGTGGAGCGCCCCGGCGGCACGTTCTACATCTTCCCCAAGGCGCTGGAAGAAGACGCCAACGCGTTCTGCATGAAAGCCCGGGAGTTTGACCTGTTGCTGGTGCCCAGCGATACGTTTGGTGTCAAGGGCTATGTGCGCTTTGCCTACTGCATCGACACCGAGAAAGTCAAGCGGAGCCTGCCCGCCCTCGAAAAGCTGGCGGCAGCATACCGCAAGTAACTGCAAACGCTTTGATCCAAAATAAAACCTCTCAGGCCGCGCTTTGGCGCGTCCAGCTCTCCGATCAGGGGAGCCCAATCGAGGAAACAGGAGGGCAAAATGCAGCACCCACTTTCCGAATACCCCCGCCCGGCGCTGCGGCGGGACAGCTTTGAGTCCCTGAACGGCCCGTGGCAATACGCGTTTACCAAGGCGGCACAGTTCCCCACGGCGTGGGATGGGACCATCCGGGTGCCCTACTCGCCCGAGGCTCCGGCTTCCGGAGTGGGGCGGACGCTGCAGCCCGGGGAGTGGCTCCACTACCACCGCGGCTTTACGCCCCCGGCGGGGCAGGGCGGACGGGTGCTGCTCCACTTCGGAGCGGTGGACTACGCCTGCGCCGTGGAGGTCAACGGCCATCTGGCCGGCGGCCACAGGGGCGGCTACTGGCCCTTTACGCTGGACATCACCGATTATTTGCGGCCGGGCCGCAACACCCTCTGGGTGGCCGTGCAGGACCCCACCGGGAATGGCACCCAGGCCCGGGGCAAGCAGACCCTGACCCCCGGCGGGATGTTCTACCATGCCCAGAGCGGCATCTGGCAGACCGTCTGGCTGGAGCGGGTGCCGGACAATTACATTACGGAGCTGACGGTCACCCCGGACTACGATGCCCGGACCGTGACGGTAAAAGCCCACACGGCCCAGCCCGGCGGGGCAAAAAACCTCTGGGCCGTGGTGCGGGCCGGGGGCGTGACCATTGCCGAGGACTGGGGCGGCGACGAGGCCGACCAGGACGGCGAGGTGACGCTGAACATCCCGGAGAAACATTTCTTTCCGTGGAGCCCGGACAGCCCGTTCCTCTACGACCTGACCGTGGGTACCACCCAGGGGGACGAAGACGGTTTTGATACCGTGCACAGTTATTTTGCTCTCCGCAAATGGAGCTGTGAGCCGGACGCGAAAGGCATCCTGCGCTTCTGCCTCAACGGAAAGCCCATCCTCCTCAACGGTCTGCTGGACCAGGGCTACTGGCCGGAGGGGCTGTATACCCCGCCCTCGGACGCGGCGGTGGTGCACGAGCTGGAGCAGGTCAAGGAGCTGGGCTTCAACCTGCTGCGCAAGCACGCCAAGATCGAGCCGCAGCGGTGGTACTACCACTGCGATAAGCTGGGCCTCATCGTCTGGCAGGATATGGTGAACGGCGGCGGGAAGATGAACCAGTGGTACGTCACCTACCTGACCAACGCCTTACAGCCCCTGATGCGCCGCGCCCCG